>Ga0222713_10001386_pt1 | contig 27241 bp, 27 predicted proteins | sample C33_649DmetaG_FD_165061 | JGI IMG/M metagenome (GOLD analysis project Ga0222713, IMG submission 165061) | Estuarine water microbial communities from San Francisco Bay, California, United States - C33_649D | ecosystem: Environmental > Aquatic > Marine > Unclassified | place: USA: California... | reverse complement strand
AAAACCATAGAGAAGATAGTATTCTTATCAAATAATTTAAGAGGATTGCTGGATGTATCCTATACAGGATACTAAGAAAACCATAGAGAAGATAGTATTCTTATCAAATAATTTAAGAGGATTGCTGGATGTATCCTATACAGGATACTAAGAAAACCATAGAGAAGATAGTATTCTTATCAAATAATTTAAGAGGATTGCTGGATGTATCCTATACAGGATACTAAGAAATTACATATATAATATATCCATATGTTGTTATATCATTTTTTTTATTTAATAAGAATAAAAAAAAGTATTTATTCATTATTTAATAACAAAAAAAACTGATATAAAAGATGTGTATAATACTTATTCAACTCAATAATATAGAAAAATGTTTCAAAGCACAAATGTTAGAAGACTTACAACAACTGAAAATGGTGCTGTTTCTCTTAAATCATCAGGAGATTGTAATATTGACTATTTCATGATGTTGACTAGAACTCTAAGTATAGACGATCATGTAAAACATCTTGAAAAATGCTGGAACACTAATCCAGAATATACTGTTGCGACAATTTTTAATTGCCGCGATAGACAAAAAGGTAAAAAAGAAAAGAGGGTTTCTAATGAAGCTATGTTGTGGCTACGTAAAAACAAACCAAAAACTTATATGCAAAATATTAAGACATATATTAATAACTATGGTTGTTGGAAGGACCTGCTATATATAGCTTATCAGCTGAACAAATCATATACTATTGATAAAAACTACGAGTTAGAACTCTTTGCGTTACAACTTAAAGATGATTTAGTATCATTATCAAATAATCCACAAATACAAGTATCTCTTTGTGGTAAATGGGCACCTAGTGAAAATGATAGAAACGACAAGAGAAAACAATTTGCAAAAAAGATCGCTACAATTTTGTATCCAAAAGATGGAAGTAATAAAATGGAAAAATATAGAAAGGAATATATTTCTCCCCTAAGAAAAAAAATTAATATTATCGAGAGATTAATGTGTAATAATGAGTGGGATAAGATTGTTTATGAATATGTACCTGGAATGGCTTCTAAAAAGCTATTAAAAGCCTTTGTTAAACATGATAATGAAAGATATACCGAATATCTAAATGCTGTAAAACGAGGGGATAAAGAAATTAAAATTACAGGTCTACTTCCTCACGATCTTCTCAAATATTATATTGATAATTGTGACGAAGGCGTCAATGAAACAATTGAACTACAATGGAAGACAATGCTTGATAATGTAAGATCGAATGGTGTGTTAAAAAGTGCTATCCCTATTGTAGACCTTTCAGGATCAATGTTTTCTGCAAGCAATGGTGATATTCCAGCGCGTGTGTCCGCAACATTAGGTATAATGACATCATTATGTTGTAAGGACCCTTTCTACAAAAAGATAATTACATTCAGTGATGTACCAACATTTGTGGAACTACCAAACGAAACATTGTATGATTGTTATCATGCTATCAAAAATGTACAATATGGTTTGAATACAGATTTGGTAAAGACATGTGAAGCTATAATCAACTATGGTAAAGAAAATAATGTAGCGGATGAAAATATGGTAGATAAACTTATTATATTTACAGATATGCAATTTGATGAAGCTTCACCACAAGTTTGCGAACTATCGACTTTATATAATATTATTTGCAACATGTTTTTGAAAAATCAATATACGCCACCTAAGTTTATTTTCTGGAATTTAAATTCAAATAGTGGTGAGACATTTCCTGTTGATATTTCTGTGAAAAATACCGCTATGGTTTCAGGTTTTTCTGAACAGCTTTTGAAAATTTTCATGGAATATGATGAATTTAATCCAAAAATGATAGTTGATGAGATTCTAAAACCCTATCTTGGTAACGTATTTATAAGTGAAGATGAAAGATAAAACAGTGCGAATAATAACATATTGCATAAATAAAATTAAGTAAGTATTAGAGGATAGTGTAATGATATTTTTGATTCTACCAAATCAATTGTTTGATGTACAATACTTGGATAAATCATATGAAATTATTATATGGGAATGTCCTCATTTTTTTAAGGATTATAATTATAATAAAAAGAAACTCATATTACACCGAGCGTCTATGAAACATTACTATGATTATTTGAAACTAAAAGGTTTTAATGTGATATATAAAAATTACAATATTCCACTTAATAAAAATGAAGAATATATCATATATTATCCAATAAATAAATTAAAAGTTTTGGGTCTACCAAAAAATATTAAAATTTATCATATTCCAACACCAAATTTGTTATTATCATTAGATCTTGTAAAACAATATAGAGAGAAAACTCAAAAATTCTTTTTTAATGCATTTTATATGTGGTCTAAAAAACAATTAAAAATCATACCTAGTATCAAGTCGCAAGATAAATTAAATAGACAAGTACCTAAAAACCATATAAATATCAAACAACCTTTTGACGATATTTTCAATAAATCAGAACAAAAATATATTAAAGAAGCAATTGATTATGTAAATTTAAATTTTAAAAATAATCATGGTACAACAGATAATTTCATATATCCAATAACACATGAAAGTGCATTAAAATGGCTTGATCATTTTATTAAGAATAAATTTATACTATTTGGAGATTATCAAGATTATATAGACAGTAATAATAAGTATATTTATCATTCGTTATTATCTGCACTTATTAATATCGGTCTATTAAATCCAAATGAAATTATAGAGAGGATATCTAAAATAAAAAATAAAATTCCAATAAATAGTTATGAAGGTTTTGTAAGACAACTATTTTGGAGAGAATATCAACACTATTGCTATCTATATGTAGATTTTTCACCAAATTATTTTGGTAATAATAATAAACTAACCAAAGATTGGTATGAAGCAAAAACAGGTATACAGCCACTTGATGAAGCAATAATTGAAGCTTTTGACACTGGATATTTACATCATATTAAGCGTCTAATGGTTGTTGGAAATTATATGAATTTATCATTTATCAATCCATCGGAAGGTTTCAAATGGTTTATGGAATTTTCATGCGATTCATACGAATGGGTTATGTATCAAAATGTATATGATATGGTTTTTTTTTCAACAGGAGGTAAAACAACACGTCGACCATATATATCATCTGCAAATTATATTTTAAAAATGAGTAATTATAAACGTGGGAAATGGTGTGATGTATTAGATGCAAAATATAAAAGGTTTGTAGCTAAAAATAAATCTAAATTATTCAAATATAGATATTTTATTAGAATATAATTTTTTTATTGTATATTTTCAGTATGGATTTAGAATGTTTATCGATAATTTTAGATGATAAAAATAAATTAAATCATCAACTTAATAAAAACGATAATGAAATAAATGTAAATATAGAAGAAGAACATACAAATCAAGAAGTAGAATTAACAGACACAGATCCTTTAAATAAAAGATATTATATTGAATGTTTAAATGAAATTAGTAAAATAAATAGTACATTACCTACAATTTTAAAATTTAATAACGGATCTAATATGTCTAATAGTATAAACATAATTATAGATAAAAACAGTGAAAATAGTGAAAATAGTGAAAATATTGAAAACAGTGAAAACAGTGAAAATATATCATATACACCATCATCAAGTTCAAAAACACCTTTAACGGTACAAAAAAGTGGTCAAACAATAAGAGACATTAGTATTTTACCACGTATAAATGATAATATATGGGGTAAAAACTTATCAGGAACAGATGAAATATCATCATATGGTAATGAAAAAGATACAAGGATTATCAAAGGTAACACAAATATATTAAGAAAATTTTTCAATAGATTATATAAACCTGTAAATAACTACGATGATATAAATAACGATATATTACCTATTATACAACCAACAATAAAGGCTTTAACAGATTTTGAAGAATATAAAAGGGCGCTAAATACTGAAAATGATAAATCAATGAAAAAATGTATAAAATCTAATAATGATAAACTTATTGAACAAATCGAAGGAAATATAAAAAAATTAAATCAAGATTATTTTGTTATAAGCGTAAAATATGATACGATCTGTTTGAAATATAATAATATATCACTAGCTATCATGATATTATCAGCATTATCTACATTTGTAGAGGCATTAAGACTTACAATAACAGAATATATGAAAAACAATATAGAAACAATTTTAATAGATATTGGAACATTTACATTAACAGTGAATGTATTAATGCTTATAACAGGTACTATTGTAACAATATTAAGCAGTATAATAAGGTTCAAGAATTACAGAGAAATAATGGAGAAATTAAAAAATATTCAAAATATGATTATGAAATATATCATTCTTTATAGTAAACAACTTGATATCATTAATACTTATAGTGTAAAAGGAGTAATGGATGATGATATATTTGCCGAATTCCATGCAAAAATAAAGGAATATAATAAAGAAATAAATGATAATATCAATATATTAGAGGATATACGTAATAGCGATGTTATTAAACTTCAAAAATATAGACACTTTTTTGATATTAAAATAGATAAGATGCAAAAAGAAAAGGAACTGAAACTCCTTGAATTGCAACATAAAAAAGATATTGAGATCGCGTCACTTAACAGATCTAAAGATATAGAATTATATAAGATAAGTAATAACAAAAATAAAATGATAAATAACCTAGATTTCATAAAAGAAGAATATGAAAAACATAAGTTTGTTGAACTTACCAAACTCAATAATAAGATTAATTTAGACTTAGAACAAAACCGTATTGATTTTGAAAAAAAATCTCGAAAAATATAAAGGATATCTCAATATATATTTGATTGATAAGAATTTGCAGATTTCATAAAGTTATTTTTATAAAGAAGAAAAAGTACATAATATTTTTTAATTTGAATACGCAAGACCTCCCATACCAGAAAGTATACGGAGAACATTATAATTTACTGCAAATACATAAACAGTTCCCTCTACAGATGATGACATTGATAAAACTGCAGTATCAATACGTGACATATTTAAAGTTCCACTAGGTTGATGTTCTTCTGGTTTAAGAGCAAAAGAATATACATTAATTCCTCCGTGGAAAATGTCTGGGGTATTTTCGTGATGTTGATAAGGTTGTACTAATGAGAAGTAAGTACCATTTCTCTCTGCAAATCGGTCGTTACCATTTAACATAATCTTTGAACGCATTACAGGATTAGTAGAAGTTAGATAATTATTACTTACAGTATTATCAGTATCTCCTTTTGCAGATGAAAAATTATTCCAATATACACCAGGTTTGGATGTATTTCTAATAACCCATATTAATTCCTTACATGGGTGATTAAAATTCATACGTATACTCTTCATAGAAGTCGAATCAACACTCTTAGAAATACTGTCAGATCCAGTAAATTGAAGCTGTTCGATAAGATACTCATGTGATAGCTGGGCAAATCGGCGTCTTTCATCAGTATCTAAAAATATATAATCTACCCATAATTTAGCATCATTAAGAACTAGATCTGTGTCATATGTGAAGAAGTCTGTCTCAGCATTATTATTAGGACCATCGACTTGTTGGATAACATCTTGTATATTAGTATAATTAAATGAATTTTTATCAACAAGGTTCATAGCATTCTCATATTCGATATTAATCTTAACTTCGTGATATTGTAAAGCAATTAATGGTAATGCAAGACCAACGTTACGGCAGAACCAGAATTCTAAAGGAACGTATAGTTCATAAGATTTCCCACTATTTAATTGTATAGAACGGTTATACATATCAGCACCAACCATGGTATAATAACCTTCTTTTTTACCAGGAGGTAGAGTTAATTCATTCCAAATATATAACCATTCTGAATAATGCTTATCTATTCTTTGACCTCCAATTTCTAGCTCAATTGTTTTTAATAATTTTTGTCCAAAATTAGGAACAAGAGGGATAGGTAATGAAGCATGTTTATTATGTAACGAACCATTAAAATATACACGATGTATTAAATCACCGTTGCGTGTAATTTGCACGCTAACACGGGAGCCAAGAGCATTATTTCCAGTAGGAGTTTGCTCAATTGCTTCAATTGCAAAATTAGTATGGCGACGATATACTACTTTGAAGAAAGTAATTTGAGGATTGCCAGTTAGATAAACATCCTGTGCACCATATGCTACAAGTTGAAGAAGACCACCGCCCATTTATGCTATATTCTTTATACTATAATAGGAGAAAAAAAAAGCGAACATATTTATGTACTTAGTAAATGTCAGATGCGTAAATAAACATTGAAAATTAATTTGAATAGGCAAGCCCACCCATTCCAGATAAAATACGAAGAACGTTATAATTTACAGCATATACATATAAATTAACTCTACCAGAAGACATAGCAGTTGCATAATCTGTATCCGAAGTCATGCTTAAGTTAAGAACTGCAGTATCAATACGAGACATATTAAGAGTTCCACTTGGTTGATGTTCTTCAGGTTTAAGTGCAAACGAATAAACATTAATACCCGCATTGGATGGTACATTCTCATGATGTTGGAAAGGTTGTATTAAATTAAAATATGATCCGTTTCTTTGAGCGAAACGATCATTTCCATTTAATACTAACTTACCATTTGTAATAGGATTAAGTGATGTAATAGCATTATTTCCTAGTTCACTCTTGAGATCTTTTAAGGTAGTTCCTGCATTAGTTACTGTTGCAATACCTCCAATATTGGTTGTATAGTTGAACCAATTATTATTATCTTTATCTTTTGTATTAGTCTTAGCAAGTGAAACCCATACTAATTCTTTACAAGGATGATTAAAAGATAGTTTTGGCTTGATATTTGCATTAAGAACCGCTTCTTGACCAGTAAACTGAAGTTGTTCAATAAGATATTCGTGTGATAACTGAGCAAAACGACGTCTTTCATCAGTGTCTAAGAATATATAATCTACCCATAACGAAGCAGTAAAACTGGTTGGATTAGCACTAGAAGTTCCTGCACAATTTTCAGCAGACTCAAAATTAAGATTTATCTTGACTTCGTGATACTGAAGGGCAATTAATGGGAGTGCAAGTCCAACATTTCTGCAAAACCAAAATTCAAGAGGAACATATAACATATTAGTGATTTTTCCACCATATGCACCTATCATTTCATTGTATCCAGCTCTTTTAGACACAGGTAATGATAATTCATTCCATATGTATAACCAATGAGAATAGTGTTTGTCAATCTTTTGACCTCCAATTTCGATTTCTACATAATTAATCAATCTTAGCCCGAAATTAGGACATAAGATTACATTGTTATTTGACATATCAAGAGCTAGATATATTCTATGTATTAAATCACCATTTCTTGAAATTTGACAAGTCACTCTTTGACCATATCCAGGGTTTCCATTAAAGGTTTGTTGAATTGCTTCAATTGCAAAATTAGTATGGCGACGATATACTACTTTGAAGAAAGTAATTTGAGGATTGCCAGTTAGATAAACATCCTGTGCACCATATGCTACAAGTTGAAGAAGACCACCGCCCATTTATGCTATATTCTTTATACTATAATAGGAGAAAAAAAAAGCAAGAAATAATCGTGTTTGTACACTTTTTTATTTTGATATTTATACACAGGTTTATATGTTTTATTACATGAACTAATTTGAGTAAGCAAGACCACCCATACCAGATAGAATACGGAGGACGTTATAATTTACAGCATATACATTTATACCATCATATGATATTGAACTATCAGTATCAACTGAAAGAACAGCAGTATCAATTCTTGACATATTAAGTGTTCCACTTGGTTGATGATCTTCTGGTTTGAGAGCAAATGAATAGACGTTAATACCCTTGTTCATTGGAATATTTGTATGGTGTTGATAAGGTTGAACATAATTAAAATATGAACCACTACGTTCAGCAAATCTATCATTACCGTTTAATTGTAATAAACATGATAAGAATGGGTTTGCAGAAGAACTAGATGGTTGTATACCATATATATGATTATTTGCACTTAATGTAAATGTATTACCGTCAACTGCATTCACAGGGTCTGATACATCAAACTCATTCTTATTTGTATAATTATACCAATGAGCCATACCAGACGAAGCCTGCTTAGCAACCCAAATTAATTCCTTACATGGGTGATTGAAATTAAGCTTAATACGATTTCTACCAGTATTTAAAGTTTCCTGACCTGTAAATTGAAGTTGTTCTATGAGATACTCGTGAGATAACTGAGCAAATCTGCGTCTTTCATCAGTATCTAAGAATATGTAATCTACCCATATAGCAGCTTCAGTAAAATCAGTAACAGAAGAAGAAGTTCCAGACGCTACACATTTATCTTTGACTTCGAATTCAATCTTGAGTTTAACTTCGTGATATTGTAAAGCAATTAATGGAAGAGCTAATCCTACATTTCTACAGAACCAGAATTCAAGAGGTATATATAAATATGTGCCACTAGTTTTAGCAACACTACTGACAATATCAGCATCTGCACCAACCATCATATCGTAACCATATCTCTTTCCTACTGGTAAAGAAAGTTCATTCCATATATATAACCAATCAGAATAATGTTTATCAATTTGTTGCCCTCCAATTTCTATAACAACAGACTTAATTAGGCGAAGTCCTAGATAATTTACATATTTGGGAGTTCCACTAACATCAGCAAGTCCTGGAATTTTGACTTGTAAATAAACACGATTAATTAAGTCACCATTACGAGACACTTGACAATAAACAGTATTACCATATCCAGGAGTTCCATTAAATGTTTGTTGAATTGCTTCCATTGCAAAATTAGTATGGCGACGATAAACTACTTTGAAGAAAGTAATTTGAGGGTTGCCAGTTAGATAAACATCCTGTGCACCATATGCTACAAGTTGAAGAAGACCACCACCCATTTATGCTATATTCTTTATACTATTAGAGGAGAAAAAAATATGGATTAGTATACGAATAGAATAATACAACTTATAGTATATAAAAACTTCTCGTAAACAATCTTATATAGTATGTTTAAAGAAAAATCATCTAAAAAAAAACTTAATATAGACAATAGAGACACGTCAACATTAGATGCCATGCATAATAAAATGATAAAAAAATTTGATAACACTAATAAGGAGAAGGAAAATCATAAGGTAAATTTACTGAATTATGAAAGAATTAATAATAATATTCTAAATCAAATTGAATATTTGAAAACTTTGAACGACAAGGACATGATAAATTTATTATGGTCTAGCAATATAGAAATTAAGGAAAAAATAATTGAAACAAATAAAAGATTAATCGAATTAGATTGTTTTGATGAAATAGAATACTATAAACATACTAGCGATATATTATTTCAATATTATGATACTGTTGAAAAACAATCAAATATAAATAATTTTACAAGTTCATTAATATCATCACCTCAAATTCAGTCTATATCTTGTGTACATAAAATATGCAAGAGCGATTCTAAAAAAAAAAGGGTAGCCGTAAATTGTGTAAATGTATTAGATGCTCTAAATAATTTAAATCAAAATACACATCAAGAAACAACAGAAAATATAATTACTAATGATGTAAAATCTACAGCACCTAATGAAAATACAATTGATAAAAGCTCATTAGTAGATAAATATCTTTCCATAATAAACAAACAACATGTTAAAAAAGTGGATCAAGATGAAATTGAAATATGTAAGGTTTGTAAAAGTTCTATGATTTGTTTACAATATGATGCTATTATGATATGTGATCACTGTGGTTATCAAGAACTATTATTAGTAGAACAAAACCGTCCAATATTAAAACAAAATACAAAAGATACATCTCATTTTAGTTATAAACGTATAAATCATTTTAGAGAATGGTGTAATCAAGTTCAAGGTAAGGAAAGCACAGATATCCCAGATGAAGTATTTGAAAAAATATTGAATGAAATAAAAAAAGAAAAGATTGTAGATACCAAAACAATAACCTATGGCAAAATGAGGGATATTTTAAAAAGATTACGTATAAATAAGTATTACGAACATATCAACTATATAATAAATAGGATAAATGGTATACCTACGCCCCAATTTAGTCCGGAACTAGAAGATAAACTATGTAATATGTTTAGAAATATACAAGGTCCATTTTTAAAACATTGCCCGAAAGACAGAAAGAATTTTTTATCATATAGTTATGTTTTGTACAAATTTTTTCAAATATTAGGTCTTTATGAATATCTTAAATACTTTCCATTATTAAAAAGTAGAGAAAAACTTTATGTTCAAGACCAAATTTGGAAGAAAATATGTAAGGAATTAAATTATGAAATTATACCTTCGTTATAAAAATTTCATCAAAAAATTATTTTTTTACATTCCATTAGGAAATCCAACCATACGGAAACCAGCACCAAGACCAACACCTTGACGAGCACCTGCTGATACAGAAGGGGCGAGAAGATCAAGAACAGAGAATACACACGCTGCTGTTAAAGCAATCATCCATATTTCTCCCCATTCCAGTTTAGATTTTGGTAAAATAAGAGCAACAAGTGCAACAATTAATCCTTCAAATGCATACTTTACAACGCGAATTAAAGCCTCCCAAACATCAATAGAATATTCCATATTTTAACTTATTCTTATACTATATTAAAAGAATATTTATTTTTGTATAAAAATTATATAAGATTAAAAATATATTTTATTATATAAAATGACTAATAGTGCAGTTGTAAGTACAAAAGAAACAGATTATCTTGACGAGGATAAACCTATTAGAGGGCAAAACTTTGCATTGTTATCTTTTGTTAGTCCCGAAGATGTTTTGATGAATAAAGAGGTTTATTATTTTAGTAAATTTATGGAACAATTTGGTAAAGATATGAAAACACTTCTAGATGGTATTTCTGCAAAGTATACTGATTCAAAAGATCTAATTGATACTATCAATCAAAATCATTCATATATTTTCAACCCCAAAGACTTGAACGAACAATATAATTTCTTCAAATCTGTAAATAGTAATGAAATAGAGTCTAGTTTCCACAAAGATAATAATTTTGTAACTACTATGCGTGGTATTAAAGTAAGGGGTATCTTTGATACTATTGAAGAAGCCAAAAATAGAAGTGAATTCTTGAAGAGAATTGATAATAAATTTAATATTTATATTGCACAAGTAGGGTGTTGGTGTCCTTGGTCTCCTAATCCAGATGCTCTTGATAATCAAGAATATGCTGAAACACAACTAAATACACTTATGAAAGAATATAAGAAAAATATGGAAGAAAAAGATGTTGTTTTTGAACAAAGAAAAACCGCTCATATTGACAACAAAGAGGTTGATGCAAATAACATGTCAGATATTCAAAAAAGTATCGAAGAAGTAGATACATGGAGTGCGCAAAAAATGAACCAAGACAATGATATTACAGACAATATTACTCCGGATATCGATACAAATAAAACTGAATAATTTTCTATACTGTATTAGTAAGAAATGAAGGCAATTGCTATATTTTTGTTATTCATAGGGTGTTTATTAATAATTCAAGGTTATTATAATAATAAGGAACTATGTCCTAAAGAAAAGGTAGTAATAAAATATGTTCCAAGAAATATTTATGAAGACCAACTTAGTCCATCTGAAAGCCTACAAACATTTTATAAAAGTATGTTTGAAGACATTTTTTTACCATAATGTATTATTATTTTTGTCCTTAATATAGTAAATGAATATATTGAGAAATATTGAAAAATCAATTTTAGGTCATATAGAGGATCATAATAAATATAATTTAGATATAACCAAAAATATGATCAAAACTTTTTTTGAAAATAAAAAAGGTTTGGATGAAATTAATGAGAAAAAATATAATAATTATATGGCATTGTTTGAAAATGAAAGAATAAAAAATAGTATTGAATATGATATATATGTTAAAGAAAGAAATGGATTGAAAACTATTTGGGATAAAACTAAATCTAAAGCAGCTTTACTTGATATGTTGAAATTTCCTAAACCAACTATGAAGCAAATACCTGAAGTATACTCTTATGGAATATTGGAAATCCGCGACAAGAGATTACCAATTATACCTATAGCTATTAAAGATATTAACCCTAAAAAAATTACAATGGTAAACAAACCCAAAGAACCCAAGGTAGCCAAGGTAGCCAAAGAACCCAAGGTACCTAAATAACCCAAGGTAGCCAAGGTAGCCAAGGTACCTAAAGAACCCAAGGTAGCCAAAGAACCCAAGGTACCTAAAGAACCCAAGGTAGCCAAAGAACCCAAGGTACCTAAAGAACCCAAGGTAGCCAAGGTACCTAAAGAACCCAAGGTAGCCAAAGAACCCAAGGTACCTAAAGAACCCAATGTAGCCAAAGAACCTAAAGTGTAAACATGTATCCTCTATAATAATGTGTGTAAAGTGAAAAAAATATTTTTTTCAAGGGGGGGGGGCGTTTTTAGTAATATACTTTTCAAACCTTATTCATTTTGATAAATATGTCAAACTCTTCTAAAACGATCTTCTTGAAAAAGGCAGGTGTTTTATATGTACATTTCGTGATGATAGGACGAAATTCGTTTATTTTTGTGATACACATATCATTCACTTTGCCTGGTAGATAACTGTGTTTATTAATGTCATTCATGTATTTTACCATTTCATAGAAGACATAAATTCTACTACAGATGTTGCCATAACCCATGATATGCGCGAGAAAACTGATTGTTTCTACTTGATTTTTATAAGTGTCGTTCATAAGTATCGAGGTTTTGCTCTCCATGTTTTGACGAAAATTGAACGAACGGTTTGACTGTATCATATGGTTCATATTTTCATAGATGTAATACGGATTAATGTCGATATTATGCCAATTACAGTTGTCACTGCGAAAGCAATATCCGATCGTAGATGATTCGAACTTATTGAAACCACTCCTCTTTTTAAAAAGTTCGTCATAATAGCTCATGAGCAGATCAGATATTACATTCTTGATATGCGCGCTACTCTCGCTGTTGATAGCGCATTCTTTGAACAACTGGAACATTTTGAAGGTACTGTTGATGCTATCAGTTGATGTTTCGATGTCGGTGAATGTAATCGCAACAATAGCATCCTTGTCTTGTTTACAAATTGCTTCTAAAATATCTTGGAAAGCCTGAAACGTAAAATAGCCATGGTTGATAGCGTAAATAAGATCGTCTGACGAAATGTCCGAATTTTCCTGTAAGAATACATTGGTTTCGATGAGATTTTTCACAAGTTCTTTTTTCTGATAAGCATTTGAAACTGATGCCAAATTTTCAACAGTTGGTATGTCGAAATTAGTAGCAATGTTATTCATGAAAATATCACGGGGGATATCGCAAATGGATGTCATCGTTATAATGATAGCTGTAAAAACAAAAGTTTGTATCAGTTTTTTCACACGATGTTGATTTTTGAGACAAATGTATGTGCACGATATTCTTTGTATCATAAGATTTATTTACACAAACGGCTAATGACATGCAATAAAGTAATTTTATAGATGACCCTAAAAATAAATCATTCAAATATAAAAAAAACTATTATAATAGATATAATAGAATAAATGAAGGAAAATAATGAATTTAATATTAATTGGATCAGTTTTTTTATCGCGTTTGCAGCAGGAGTATTTTATGTTTATGCATCTTCACCTCAACCAAGACTTGTAATTAAATATCCAACCCCATATAATGCAAATACTATATTATACCAAAATAATGATAATATTTGTTACAAATATAATGCTGAAGAAGTAACATGTACAAATGATGCTATTCCGCAACCGATAATATAAAATATAATAAGATTATATAGATATATATTAGAACGATGAAGGATAATCAATCGACATTAGCTATAACTATTAATAGACTTTTTTATCAAAAGGATGGACAAATTGTTGTCAGTGCATTATTTGGATTAGCACTAGCTCTTATATTTAGAAGAGTGTGCAAGGATAATTGTGTAATATATTATGCTCCTGATATAAAAGAGGTTGATAATAAAATATTTAAATTAGAGGATACATGTTATAAATATAAGCCGCATTCTGTAAAATGCAATAATAAAGACAAAACATTAAAGGTATATAATATAAATACAAACCCAGAAAACCAAATAATAGACCAAGGTTTATTTTCAAAAATATTTTCGTAATTGCGTTATATACATAATAATCAAAATGTAATATATTATTAGATTACAATAATGTCTATATCAACATCTATGTCAACGCCATTAAACAGTTTACCATTAAAAACACAGCAAACTTCTAATGAATCAAGTGATATAAGCGATCCTATGGTACAAGATGTTTTAAATGAATTTCAAGAAGAACTTCTTATGTCAAAATCTCAAGATATACCAAAAAACCAAAATGTACAAAATATGTATAACTCTGATATTTTACATAGTCAACAACAGCAACAACAACAGCAACAACAGCAACAACAGCAACAATATCACCATCAATCTCAACAATCGTCAATGTATCAACCTCCTCAACAATATAACGCTTTCCAGCAATCCAATAAATTTATGAATAGTTATAGTGATAAATCCACATATGCGTATTTAGATTTAGATCTTGTAAAACAAATATTAATAATTGTAATAATTGTTGTATTAATTTTTCATTCAAATATGATTGAAATGATCTATGAAAAATTACCACCATATATAAATGAAATATTAATTAGTTTTGATATATATATAAGAGCTGTAATTATATTTATTGTATTATATGTTCTAGCTTTTTTTGAATATATTTAGAAATCATAATTTTTAACAGAATATTTTGCTGATTTATAATTTGAAAATATATTAAAGTATTTAAGTAAGAAAAAAATAGCTAACGCAAATGATAAAAAGATCATAAATATTGTAAAACCAAAAAGTATAGTATAAGATGCATTATCAAAAATATTTTTATTTATAAGTGTTATTGATAAAACTATAATACAATAAATTAAAGATATTGTTGATATTATTGTAATAAACATATACTGATTATAGTCGTTTAAAGTATAAGACCATACTAATAACATAGTTACTAAAATACCTAATACTACATATCCAAATATAGTAAATACACTCTTTACAGTATCATTGCTTTCATTATCTGAAACGAATTTTTCATTAAAAAAATTCATTTGATTATTTTTCTATTTAAATACATACATAATAAATTATTGTTTTAGTATATATTGAAGTTTAACGTACCCATAAAAGAGTTCTTCTCATCATATCCCTGGATGTGTATATTTTTATTATCTAACCCTTGTGACCCATATACATTTTCATTTATACCTACTATTTCATTATTATAATTTTCTTCACTCACTATATTATTTTGTGCGGCTAATAGATGTTCTTCTGATGTATATGGAATTTGTGTACTTGTACTTGTATTTATATTGTTATCTTTTTTTTCTATCTGTAATTTACATGGTTTATCTATTGAACACATTTCTACATTTTCTGTATTATCAACTTTATTTGATGCTTCATTCTTCTGTTCATCTAATATATCAGAACTCTTTTGATTTTTGAGTTCATTACTATATAACTTAAAATAAAATGCCAAGAGACATAAAGCTAAAATAAACCCAGTTATATTATCAATAAATAATAATATTATCATTACTAACAATGCTAAATACAATTGCACTGAAGCGTTCTTAAAAAGTGTGGAGTATGGGATATTCGAATAAAATATTGTAATCAATAGTAATACAAGTGCCAATATTCTAAAAGAATTTATAATCATTTCTATTATAATTTATATAAAAAAATGATATGTTACTATATATGTAAATTTAATCAAAATGTTTTCAATATTATCAAATAATGGATATGGAATATTAAAAACTGCAATTGATGATATTAAATTAGATGAAATAAAAAACGACCTAACAATGAAACCGCATAAAAATTTCAGTATGACCAATAATACACAAGAACAATGTTTTACTCTTTTTAAAGAAAATACAAGTAGAATTTATGTACCTCGTTATTATGGTTTGCAAAAATTTGGACTACCCACATTGAGTAAATTAAACAGTGGGAAAGATTGTAATTTGGAATTTATTGGCAACTTAAGAGAAAGTCAACTGGAACCAGTTTCTAATTTTATACAAGCTGCTAAAGATCCTTCGAAAATGGGAGGAATAATTTCTGTACCATGTGGTTTCGGTAAAACTATTATGAGTTTATATATTGCATGTCAATTAAAAACTAAAACTATGTTTGTTAGTCATAAAGATTTCTTAAACCAACAATTTTTAGATACTGTAAAGGAATTTGCACCATCTGCTAAAATAGGAAAAATAAAACAAAATAAAATAGACGTGAAAGATAAGGATATAATTATTGCATCGCTACAGTCTCTTGCTATGAGAGATTATCCAGGTGAAATATTTGAAGATATTGGGTTTGTTATTATAGATGAGGTACATCATACAGGTGCACAAGTATTCTGTCAAGCATTCAAAAAATTAAACAATCCAGTTATTTTAGGCTTATCAGCTACATTAAATCGCAAAGATGGAATGCGAAAGGTTTTTGAATATTATATCGGCAAATCAGTATATAATCACAAAAATCAAGAAACAATGGATGTCAAAGTACAGATACATAAATATTTTGAAACACATATTGATTATTGTAGCGTAAAACTTTTATGGAATGGAAAAGAAAATATAGCATCTATGATAAATAATATATGTGCATTTACTCCTAGAACAGAATATATTATTGATTTGTTGAAAACTATTTTAATAAAGGAACCAAATAGAAAGGTTTTATTATTAAGTGAAAGAAGAAATCTATTAAAAGATATAGAACAATTAATTGTTAGAGATAAAATAGCAGATTATGGTTATTATGTAGGTGGAATGTCTCAATCTGAGTTGAATAATTCAGCAGAAAAACAAATTATTTTAGCAACTTATCAATTAGCATCAGAAGGATTTAACGTTCCTTCTTTGAATACAGTAATTTTTGCAAGTCCAATATCAGATATCCAACAATCTATTGGTCGAATATTAAGAGAAAGGCCTGATCAGAGAAAATATACACCATTATGTATAGATATTTTAGACGATTTCTCTGTATTTAAAAACAAAGGATATGCTAGATTGCGATACTATAACAAGAATAATTATGATGTAGAATATTATCAAGATAAGAAAAAACTAGAAATTATTGAAGAAAGGGATGTAAAAATCAAAGTACAGTTCTTAGAAGACGACTAATAATTGTATAATATATTATTAGATAATGAACAGGAATCCTAGTCAATATTTTGACACTTCAGTCATAATAAATGTATTTGGATTTGCGTTATTTTTAATTATTGCATTATTTTGTTATAAATATTTTTTTATTAACATTGAATATACCAAAAAATATGATAAAGTAAGATGTCCGCCTAATATAGCACATTCTTATAAAATAATTAATAATAATGAATTAAATAAAGCACATACAGACAATAATAATATATATCATATAAATGATATAAATAATATAAATGATAATATGAACGGATTTCAATCGGAAGTTATCAAACCTAAAAAACAAATATTTTCACAAGAATTAGAAGATATATATACTTTATCAAGTATACATGATTATCCTAAACAAACAAATGATATAATAAAACCTAACAAAAGTGACCTACCTATAATAAATGTTCCTATGTTTATATTAAAAGATAATGATAAACCATTAAGGTTATCAGAAAAACCTATATCATAAATATATATTTATTGAATAATTTCTAAAGGTTTCCATTTCTCAAATTTATTATCATAAATACACTTGAACTTTATATGCGTTGTTACATTCTTATCTTTAAATGCATTTCTTAAAATTTTGCTAATACTTAATGTTTGTACAAGTGCAATACCAATACTATGTATATTTAAAATATCACATGTCTCGTATATATTATATATGTCTGGTTCATTGGTTTTAACCAAATATAAAATTTTCTCATTTTCATACAACTGGATTTTACATCTATCTATTTTTTCTATATTATCTGCTTTTAATTCTACAGGTTCATAAACAACTTTATTAATGGATTGAGTTATGTTTGATATATTTTCATCACATGCTTGTACTACAATTGATTGAAATTCAGTTTTATCCTTGGTATTACGAATAACACTTATAATATTACTTTCATCAAAATTATAAAGCTTTGGTTTATATTTTAAGTCATATGGCCATATATATATACCACGACATGTATAATTAAGTTTTTGAGATACATTAACAATATCTGATATAGACTCTTTATACATATTAAAATACGTTTTCACCTTGAAATTACATACATCTATAGTGTTATCAGGAGTATACTGTTTTGATAATAAATTATATATTATATTAAGTCTGTCTGGTAAAGATTTATTATAAAGTTGCTGACCTTCAAAACAAATTATATCATTTATCAAAAACGTCCAACTATTATCCTTACATTTAACCATTTCGCCATCCAAAAGAGTATTTTTAAATAGTGATTTTGCAAAAAGACCTCTTCCTAGTAAAATTCTTGGTCGCTGATATCCTGGATGAATTTTTTTATCTATATAGTATATAATTTCTACATCATTATATAATGTAAAATATAAATAATATCTATTTCCATTAGATCTTAAGTTCATCATATGATTATTTGACAAAATAAATTTAATATTGTTTTCATCAAGATTATGATGATGGCGTTGCAGAATTTTAATTCTATATAGGTTTTGCAATTGATCTAATATCATATCTTTATGATCATTGCTTTTAATATTATATGCAATTCTATTTGAAAAGCTGATAATTCCCAACATATGTTATATGTTATATGTTATATATATCATTTTTTTATATATTTCTTACACCATTTACAACAAATATAATATATAATATATAAGATTAAGTTAATATTATCAAAAATATGACAAAATATATTTTATCAATTGAAGATGAATTTGTTGCAGGTGTAGACGAAGTTGCAAGAGGTACATTTATCGGACCTGTAATTGCAGCTTGTGTTGTATTACCTCAAAACTTTACAAATGATAAATATAAGGAAATTAAGGATTCAAAAAAATTAACTCCAAAAAAAAGAAGTGAATTAGCGGAGTATATAAAAGATATATGTGTCACATACGGTATTGGTATATCATCTAATAAAGAAATTGACGATTTAAATATTTTGAATGCTACAATGAAAGCAATGCATAGGGCTGTCGATGAAGCATACCAAAAAAAATCATTTGGAAAAATTTTGATAGATGGGCCTTATTTCAATGGATATGTTCCTCGCGGTTGTGATCAAGATGTAATAGAACATATATGTATACCAAAAGGTGATTCTAACTATCTTTCTATTGCAGCTGCATCTATAATTGCAAAAGATTTTCATACAAAACTTATTAAAGATCTAGTTCAAAAAAACCAAATATTAAAATTATATGATATTGAAAATAATAAAGGTTATGGAACTGCAAAACATTTAGCAGCAATTAAACAATATGGGATAACAGAATTTCATAGAAAATCTTTTGGAATATGTAAACTATATAATACCTAAACAAAAAGAAAAATAAGATAAAAATAATTATTTCTATAAAATCTAAAGCTATGTTTTAGGTAATTTGCTAAATGTTCTTTGCTTAACTTATTTTTACAATGTAGCTAGCAACTTTAATTTTGCTTGGTTTACATGCGATCAATCTTATATTTTACATATTTACACAATATACTATCAATAATAAAATACAAAAATAAAAATATCCCAGACGCTATAATAAATTTTAAGTAAATTATCATTTTTATATGCATATATAAGTATATTTTTATATATTGTTAATACTTACACCCTATATCTGTCCATGTAATATCGCATGCTTTTGCATATTGGCAGCGGTATTTATTTTGTTCTGGCGTATCTTTATCGAGATCTGCTAATACTTGAGGATACACTACATTACATATCAATGGTGATTTAGCAATATAGTTCACCGCGGTTAATTGGTCATTGATTTTTATTGAATTAGTACTATCATATGATAGTGATAAATTACTATTACTATATAAACCTGAAAATTGCGCATATTTTGCAAGTTTTTCATCAGTATATGATGGTTTAGTAACATATGTGTAATCAACTTTATCCGAAACCGTTTGTGAATTTTTTTGACCATTTATATACGTGTTAACATTATTTTTGTACATATTTTCCCTATAAGTTTTATGTTTATCAATGGTATCATATACATTTTGGTCAATTTCACATTTGTATTTTATTTTATCGTCATTTATACCATTAATATTATCAAACAGTTTACCATTTTTATTATTCGTTATTAATTTGTTTGCAAGCGTTTTGTCAACTTTTTTCAACACCCAATAGTCTGGACATACAATATTATTGTCTTTATCGATTATATCTCTTATTTTACGAGGCTTTAAATCATATATAGAATAACTTAAAAATATGATAATAAATATAGCACCTATAATAAATGTTATTGCAGCTGGAAGCATTCTTTTGTATATATATTCTTTTCCAATTTCTGTATAAAAGATTACTAATAATAATCCAATAGCGCAAATACCATATACAAGACAAACAATAAATGTACCTTTATACATATCTAATTTTTCTTTTTGAAAGACTTCCATCTCATGTTCTGTAGGTTCAAATCCCAATCCATTGAAAGCTTTATTATCTATAGCAGTTTTTAGCGAACTAGACATTTTTTAATATTTATTGCTATTCTTCTATAATATTAAATTATTTTATATATTGAATACCATTTCTATAGCTTTAATTCTAATGTTTTAAAGCCTTTTTGTGAAGCTAATACAGATCTTTCCAATGGTTCAGGTAATGTACTTATATCATATCTGAATTTTTCATCTTGTTTTAAGTTTGTTAATATTCGCGGTACACTCCATTCAATAACCATTATGTTTAAATTGCGCACTTGTTCATTTATATTATTAGGCATATTCTTACTATATTGAAAGTATATAGAACGCATTATAATTTTTAATTCATCATCACTTTGACGCCCGATATTATATTTACCATTAGATTGATTTAATATAGTATTTCTAATACCAAGTTGTAATAAATTAATATTTTCAATTGAAAAAAACATATCCGATACGGCAGTACAATTTAAATTACGCGAAGTAATATTTTGAGGGCTTTCTGTATTACTTATATTATTTTTTTCTAAATTAAAGGTGTTTGGTATGGTATCAAAACCATTAACTCTTCCATTTAAGTAACTATTCATATTTCTTCTTATACTATAGATTTATTTTCATTTTATATAGTAGTATAAAATGTCGAATTGCAAAGATATTAAATTTTGCGTTGTAGAAATGTTAAGTAATTCTGCAACCAAAATATATCCAAAAGATAAAGCGAAAATTATTAACATATTAACAAAATATATAGATATACTTATTTTCAATATTGTTGCTGTAGCATGCGTTATTTGCTTACGTTTAGGTATGAAAAAATTATTAAAAGAGCATGTAGTACATTTACAAAAATATATAGATAAAAGATGTTGCATCAAAAGATCTGCTACATATTCTTCAATGAAGGGTGGTGCTTTTAATACTGCAGCATTTTATGGTGTAAATGAACCACAATATTCTACAACAAACGCTACAACAGATGTAATGAATGTTGATTGGGTCAATAATTTGGCTAGACCAAGACTTAATATGACTATGTTTGGAGGTATGAAACATTGCAATAAATTAAATTCCATAATTTTCAAAAAAATATCTAATATTTTTAAATTTTTCAGGGTAAAAGCAACCAAAAGCATAATTAAGGATTTTGTTGAAATTTATAATAATCATGTTCATGAGTTATTTTTGAATTTAGAGAAATCAAAAAAAGAGATTTCTGCAAATAAACTACTATCTATTATAAAAAAATCAAAAATTCTAAAAAATGATACTTAAAAATAAACATCATTATTATCAATAATGCCTATATTAACCATTGATGGCAATATAGGAGCATGTAAAACAAGTGTTTTGAATTATTTTCACAAAAATTATAAAATGGCTATTGATATTGAACCAGTAGAATGTTGGAATACATATTTAAATAATCTTTATACAAACGAAAAAGAAAGTACATATAATTTTCAAATAAAGGTTTGGATGGATCGTTGTTGGATACAAGAAAAGTCAAACATTCCAATATTAATGGAAAGAAGTCCCTATTTTATTAAAAATGTTTTTATTGAAAAAGCTCTTGAAGATAATACAATTGACATGGACCAATATAAAATTCTTCAAGGATTATATCAAAAAACAGACAATTTATGGAAACCTTATGGGTATATATATTTAAGATCTAATCCAGAAATGTGTATGCAAAGAATAATAAAAAGAGGAAGATTGTCTGAAAAAAATATCAAGTATGAATATATAAAAAGAATTCATGAATTACACGAATGTAAAATAACTGAAGCATTGCAAAAAAATATGAATATATTAGTTATTAATATTGAAAATAAAAGTATTTCAGAAATATGTACAGAAATAATGAATAGTAACATATTTCTGAAATTTACAATATAACTTTGTATTGAGAAAAATGAAACAAAATATTATTTTTATATTTGAAAGGAATATACATTCTATTCATATTTAGCCGATTGCATATAAAAAAATGATAATATATATTATTCAATAGTTTCATAACAAATCTATGCCTGTCGTAAAAGCTGTTGAAGAAAAATACAAAAAATATGAATTATTAGAACATATTTTAGCACTTCCAGATACTTATATTGGTTCTGTTGAACCCCAGAAGATCACATCATATATTTATGATGATACTTCAAAGAAAATGCAGGAAAGAGAACTGGTTTATATTCCGGGTTTACTTAAAATCTTCGATGAAATCATAGTTAACGCAATTGATCATTCGATGAGACTTAAGGCAGATGAAGCAAATGGAAAAGAAGATGTCAAACATCTTAAAAATATCAGAGTAACAATTGATAAATTAAATGGTTACATTACTATTTATAATGACGGAAATGGTGTAGATATCAAAAAACATAGTACATACGGTGATCTATGGATTCCCGAACTAATATTTGGTGAACTGCTTACATCGACAAACTATGACAAAAACGAGGAAAAAATTTGGGGTGGTAAAAATGGATATGGTAGTAAGCTAACAAATATCTTTTCAAAGGAGTTTACTATAGAAACTGTAGATCATTATAGCAAAAAAATATTTACACAAACATTTAGAAATAATATGACAGAACGTGATTCTCCAATTGTTAAAGCATGTTCTAAAGTTCCATATACGCAAATTTCTTTTCTACCAGACTACCAACGATTTGGTATACCGCGTATGACTGATGATATTTACGAACTTTTTCATAGACGTGTTATTGACGCGTGTGCATCAACGTCAAAGGATGTTACAGTTACATTTAATAACGAAAAGCTTTCTATTAAGGATTTTGAAAAATATTGTGATTTATTCTTGGATAAAAAAGAGCAACCAGCAACATATGAAATGTGTGGTGAAAGATGGGAAATTGTAGCGTCAATTTCAAAATCTGGTTCATTTGAACAGCTATCTTTTGTGAACGGTATCAATACTATTAAGGGAGGAAAACATATTGAATATATCACTAATATGATTACAAAAAATCTTGTAGATATGGCTTTGTCCAAGAAAAAAAAGGTAATTAAATCTCAACATATTAAGGACAATCTCTTTATTTTCGTCAAGGCTCTAATTGTTAATCCAAGTTTTGATTCGCAAAGTAAAGAGATGCTAACAACACCTGTTGCAAAGTTTGGATCTAAATGTGAACTTAGTGAAAAGTTCTTTGATAAACTTTTTAAACAAGGAATTATTGATAAAGCACTTAGTCTTACTGAATTTTACGACAAGAAAAAACTTGTTAAAACAGACGGAAAGAAAATTTCTAAAATTATTGTTCCTAAACTTGATGATGCAAATTTAGCAGGTACTAAACATAGTGCAGAATGTACTCTTATCCTTACTGAAGGAGATTCGGCCAAGACTATGGCAATTGCAGGACTGAGTGTTATAGGCAGAGATAGATATGGTGTATTTCCACTACGAGGAAAAATATTAAATGTAAAGGACGCAACATTACAAAAGATTAGTGATAATAATGAAATTACAGCTATTAAGAAAATTATGGGTTTGGAACAAAATAAGAAGTATACAGATATTAGTCAATTAAGATACGGGTCTATAATGATTATGACAGATCAAGATCATGATGGTAGTCATATTAAAGGACTGATATTTAATATTTTCCAAAGTATGTGGCATGAACTATATCAGGCTCCTGGATTTCTTACGTCAATGCTTACACCGATTATTAAAGCAACAAATACAAAGGGTAATATTATCGAGTTTTATAATATGACTGATTATGAAAAATGGTCTCTCACAGATATTGCAAAAAGGCCTGGTTGGAAGATTAAATATTATAAAGGGCTTGGTACATCAAATGACAATGAAGCTAAAGAGTACTTCAAAAATATGAAAAAGGTTACTTATACATATGATAAATCATCAGACGAGGTAATTGATTTAGCATTTAACAAAAAACGCGCAGATGATCGTAAAGATTGGTTAGCTAATTATGATAAAGAAAATGTTCTTGATTATGCTAATCTAAATGTTGATTACAAAACATTTGTAGACAAGGATCTAATACATTTCAGCAACAGAGACTTACAAAGATCTATTAACCATATATGCGATGGATTAAAAGAAAGTACGCGTAAAATTTTATTTGCATGCTTTAAGCGCAAGCTATTTACCAACGAAATCAAGGTTGCACAATTATCGGGATATGTTAGCGAAGTATCATCTTATCATCATGGGGAAGCATCTTTACAGCAAGCAATTGTTGGTATTGCACAAATCTTTGTAGGTACTAATAATATTAATCTACTTTCTCCGAATGGTCAATTTGGGAGTAGATGTCAAGGCGGTCAAGATGCTTCATCACCAAGGTATATCTTTACTTTGCTTTCAAAACTTACAAGACTTATATTTAAGGAAGAAGATAATGCTATTTTGAAATATCAAGAAGACGACGGGCAACAAATTGAACCCGAATATTATATTCCAGTAATTCCTATGATTCTAGCAAATGGAGGTCTTGGTATTGGTACTGGATACTCTACAAATATTCCTCAATTCAATCCTAGTGATATTATCGAAACATGTAAAACCATATGTGATATTATCAAAATAGCTGGAATAGATGTAAAAACAGAAGAAGATTTAGAAAAAGTATATGATACAGTTGATGCACTGGATGTTAAAGAGTTTATCCCGTTTTATCTAGGCTTCAAAGGTAAGATTGAAAAATCAGACAAAAATACATATATTAGTAAAGGGTTATATAAATGGTTGAATGATGAAACGGTTGAAATAACAGAGTTACCTGTTGGAACATGGACTGAAGATTATAAAGATATGCTTGAAAATATGATTTCTAATAACCAAAATAATCTTAAATATTTTGAAAACCATTATACTTCAAAAAATGTAAAGTTTATATTGCATTTTAACTCGAGTAGTAGATTGACATTGGAAGATAAGTTCGATACGTTATTTAAATTGTCTTCTAGTAAAAATATGAGTTTAAATAATATGCATTTATTTAATGAACATAGTACTATTCAAAAATACGATACCACATCAGATATAATCAAATCATGGGTAGAAGTTCGTATCAAAAAATATTTTGAAAGAAAAATACATCAGATAAATATTCTCGAGAAGGATCATAATCTTCTTTCTGCAAAAATTAGATTTATTTTAGATGTTATTAATGGAAATATTCAAATTATGAACAAAAAAATATCTGAAATTACAAAAAGATTAATTGAATTAAATTATCCGAGAATTCAAAAAGAAACTTATGAAGATGAAGACCAAGACAATGATAGTAAGGATTTTCAATATCTATTGAAGATGCCTATTTCACAGCTGACATACGATAGAAAAATCATTCTAGAAAAAGAAGTCGAAGAAGTTAACAATAAATTAAATAATATGAAAAATACTAATATTGAAGACATGTGGCATTCAGATTTATGTGAATTAGAAAAGGCATGGATTGAACATAGAGATAGTATATTAAAGGAATATGAAAATGATAGATCCGGTATTGTTGAAACGAAAACTAAAAGAAAGGGTAAAAAGGATTAAAATATTTATTGTTTTATACAAGGTATATTAGGTATTAATATTCCAAAAGTTATTCCAAATATAAAAATGAGTACATAATTTATTTTTTTGAAAATTTCTGGAAAGTTTTATAAATTTAAGTTTTATTTTAATTATGTACTCAAATTATTGTTCCTTAAGTAGTCCTGGAAGGTATTAAAGCATTCTTATTATAAGGGTCATACAATATATCATATAATGATTTGCTTACAGCATAGATGATATAGTATTTGGTATTAATATCCTAAAAGTTATTCTAAATATAAAAATGAGTACATAATTTATTTTTTCAAGAAAGTTTTAGAAAGTTTTATAATTTTAAGTTTTATTTTAATTATGTACTCAAAATGAGGCTCCTTAAGTAGCAAGGATGTCTTATTATATCCTTTGGAAGGGTCATACAATATATCATATAATGATTTGCTTACAGCATAGATGATATAGTATTTGGTATTAATATCCTAAAAGTTATTCTAAATATAAAAATGAGTACATAATTTATTTTTTTAAGAAAGTTTTAGAAAGTTTTATAAATTTAAGTTTTATTTTAATTATGTACTCAAAATGAGGCTCCTTAAGTAGCAAGGATGTCTTATTATATCCTTTGGAAGGGTCATACAATATATCATATAATGATTTGCTTACAGCATAGATGATATAGTATTTGGTATTAATATCCTAAAAGTTATTCTAAATATAAAAATGAGTACATAATTTATTTTTTCAAGAAAGTTTTAGAAAGTTTTATAATTTTAAGTTTTATTTTAATTATGTACTCAAAATGAGGCTCCTTAAGTAGCAAGGATGTCTTATTATATCCTTTGGAAGGGTCATACAATATATCATATAATGATTTGCTTACAGCATAGATGATATAG
>Ga0222713_10001385_pt1 | contig 27250 bp, 26 predicted proteins | sample C33_649DmetaG_FD_165061 | JGI IMG/M metagenome (GOLD analysis project Ga0222713, IMG submission 165061) | Estuarine water microbial communities from San Francisco Bay, California, United States - C33_649D | ecosystem: Environmental > Aquatic > Marine > Unclassified | place: USA: California... | reverse complement strand
ATGGATGCGGTCATATTATACCCCAAAGATATCGGCCAGTTTATCAGTGCCAGATCCACCATGTGATGCTACTTGAACGAAATCATAACGAATCCAATTGTCTGGGAACAAGTAATCATACACTGGACCACTCATGCTACGAAACAGAATGTTCAAAGCACGGATTTGTGGTTCTGTTAGTTCTCTTTGTGTTTTAAGATTACCAGCCAAGCCACCTAACACACCCAAGGGGCATGGTCGTGTATGGCGTGTGTCCCCTGTTCTGGGATTGGTCCAGGTATTCTTTGGATCAGTAATATTCTTGATCCAAGGCTTGGGGATGCGTGTTCTGGTTGGCATTGAGGGCAGTTGAACACCGGCAGCATTGTCAGTTAGTGTGGTGCTCAAGGCCCATTGCTGAAGAGCCTGTCCTTCTACGGTGGGCAATACCATGTGCTCAGTGATCCATGGCAACATGTCATTGATTTGGCTCTTGAATGCGGCCATGACAGCATCATGTGTTCGTGGCTCAAAGTAGGCTCGTTTTACAACATCATTGGTTGTGACAAGGCTATCATATTCACGGTTGCTATAGGGGATTTGTTTGTCTATCATAAAGGTCCTTTGTTATTAAACAATCTTCAACTACTGATGCAGTTGATACTACAACACTATTGTGCTGTTATACTATTATATAGCATCTTATGGGCAAAAGCAAGACGATCAGGCGAAATTTTTGCAGATTTTTGCTGACTAAATAACTGCGTTGAGGTTTTTATTAGGCCATTTTCCTCAACAGAAAGCCCCAATGATTGATCCCATTGGGGCTTTCACTTGGTTCAAAAAGGTAATATCTTGGTTGTGGTGCCAGTAAATTGAACCACCTTGAAGTCTCGTGTGTTATAAATTCCATTTAACTTACGGGCCAAACGTATAGCATGTCCGGGTTCGGGAAACATGCTTTTGCCATACTTGAAGCCCAGATACTTAACTGCGTCATTGTATTTGCGTAGTTTGATGGGCCTACCTTGATACAGCACAGCATACACAGCATCTGCTTCACATACTTCTACACGCCACTCGCCTTCACGGTGGCCACATATCACGGTTGGTTTAGTGCGAGACATCTTTGTTGTTTAATAAGTTTATATACATAGGCTTCAGTAGTATTGTATTTAAGAGCCAATTCAACGGCTCTCATGCCACTGGCGTAGTCTTGAACCAAGGCCGGAGCATCAATCCTGGGTCTTGGAGTTGGGGCAACTTCAGCACCGTTATTTCGAGCACGCCACTTTGTGACCACATAGTCAATATTGTTAGTTGGGACACCTAAATCCTGTGCGATTTGCTTTCTATTTTGTCCCAAATCTAATCGACGATATACTTCATTGTGATCCAATCTGCTTCTTGTTCGACTTGAGCCTAAGGGATTGGCTGCTGCCTGGGCAGCAGTTTCTGGCCAACTCCACCATACGAAAGCAGCCCCTGCTTGCCGATACAGGCGTGTGACTTGTAAGATTTCATGAGGGGGCACAGCCGCCGCAATACCAATGGCTCGAACCAGGTTCAAGTTATTTTTGGTTCTGCTGGCCAGGATACGATCCGGTGTTGGGATACTAAAGAATCTATAAAGTTGTGGGTGCGGTAAATCTGGCAAGACACCACTCAAGGGCCTATACCATATACCACCAACTGATATGCTTAAAGGTGTTATGCTGCCTGGCTGGAAAGCAGTATCATCGGCATGTTGTGATTCTAATGCTCTACGCAGCCAAGCACGGGGACTGCCTAATACACCATTTACACCATATTCTACTTGAGTTTGAGTGTTGGTCCAGTAATCTTTGTTCATGCATTTATATATGCATATTATGGATGTGGTGTTAGACCTGTTATTTTAGGTGAGTAATCACATATCCCAGCATGGCCAGTAAGCCAACAATAACGGTAGCAGTGGCAGTGATCACGGTCTTAAACTTTTCATCTTTGGCAGCACTCAGCATTTGTTTGATCTCGCCAAACTGCCGATCATTGGTTTGTTTGAGTTCTTTAAGATCACGACTCAGAGAGTCAAAACGAGTTTCAATATTATCCATACGCCCCTCTATAGATTTATATCTTTCAGCACACACCTGCTCGTGGGTGCTTAATCTTGCTTCTGTTGAGTCTATCTGGCTCACGGCTTCAGTTTCCTTTTTAAGTTTTCTAACTCTTGTTCTCTTTGTGCTCGTAGCCATTGATTGTGTGCTGATCGTGTCCATAACAGTTCCTTATCAACAACTATGTCGTCGAGATCATTTCTTTTTCTTGGCGGCGTTAGCCTGACTGGCTCTAATGGCCCGAGCCTGAGCAACTGCTCCAGCACGGGTGGGATAAACTTTTCCACTTTTGCCATATTGGTATCCTTTTCCGCCATGAGGGCCAGTTGCTTTATGTATAGGCATATTTATTATGCTCCTACTGGGACGATGGTGATAGTAGCACTTGGCTGTGCTGGCATCACGAATGGTGTAGTTTGTGCTGGTTCATACTCTAAACTGATACCACCGATGTTATCAACAGCAAAACGCAGTTCCAGATAATCATTGGCTGCAATGTTTTCTACCAACCACATTTTAGTAATGGTTTGATATGTGTCACTACCTGCACTTGCTGGACGAATACCTACCTTGATGCGTGTTTCTGCTAAGTCAGTGCCGTTCTTTGCAAGCCACACCCAGGCTTTACGTTCAGCATTGTCTGTATTCTTAACAATCATCTCAATCACTGCTTCATAGTTGCCAGCAGTATCAATTGCTAATCTTGTTGGTGTGCCCGACGCAACAGTCACACCTGAATTGCCCACGTGTGCTGAGGTTGATGAGAACCAATCAAATGAATATACTGTATTGGCTGCTGCCGCAGTAATGTTGGCCATCTTATGAAAGCAACCTTGTGTTCTGCGATATGAAATATTGCCACCAGGTAGTAAAGCACCTGTGTTGCCGTAAGCACCTGTGTTAAATGTGACAGTGTTGCTACGAATGGTTGTAGCCGCAGGAGTCATGTCCAACATTTCCAGTCTGTTTTGCAGAGTAGCAGGAGTTGCCACAGGAAATGCACGGATACGAAGTCCAGAACCTTGATAAGCAGTTCTACAACTAAATGATTGTGATCCACTTAAAGTGGGTGCCACTGTGTGCGGAATACCCAGGACCATACTGGTTGTAGTTGGTGTGCCATATACAGGATATGTTCCATCAGTGACATTGGTCACACCTGATACAGCAACCAAAGCACCACGACCAAATGGCACATTTGTCAAGCCACTCATGGTAAATGTCACGCCGCATCGTGTGAATGTTAGACCAGTTAGTGTGCCTGCTGTGGTAGTAATAGGTGAGCCACCAGGTGTTGCTGAAAGTGTTGCTGTAGTAGTGCCGTTGGTGACAATCACATAGTATGTTTGCCCTGATACAATACCAGTAGCAGTTCCTGTTAGTGTGCCTGTGACTCTAATAGCAACACCCACTGAAGGAGTAGTAGCAGTAAATTGAATCTGCCCTTTTGTGCCTACAACACTTACGCCACTCATTGGGGCACGGAAACTTGTGACCCCTGTCACATTAGTAGAAGTAAGAGTCAATATGCTATCACTGTAAGTCTCGGCTGCATAACTTTGAATCTGCATGCTGTGTAGTGAATTTATACCACCACCTTGATACTGCGTGGCAATGTCGTTTGAAAAACCAGTTGTGCCATAACCACTAAAGTTCAATGTGCCCAATACATTTAATGTGTTTGTAGCACTGGCGGCAACACTGGTTAAACCAGTGAATGGAACTATCTCACCTACAACTGAGTTGCCGTTGGCATTACGGAAACTAAACGCAGGTGCTGTTGCTGTGCCAGCCAGGGTATCACCATAGTAGTGTTGAAAGCCTGCGTTGGCACCATAACCATTTGTGCCTGCTGGGAAACTTGAAGCCGCACTATAACCGTTGTTGTCTGTGACAGTGTTTAGAGTCTGTGCAGGAAACACATAGTTCAAGTTTGTGTTGGCTTGTATTTCACCTTGAGCACGAACAATACTGCTTAATACAATTTCACCAGTGCCGTTTGGATCTAATACAATATCACCATTAGTGTTGGTTGAGGCAATGGTGTTGTCTGTTGCAACTCCTACTGATAGATTACCTGCTGACACACCTGACAATGTTGTAGATTCAATGGCTGATACAGCACGAGCATTTGTAAAGTATTGATTCACCATGCCTTCGGCAACATCATCAGTGCCGGGGGCAAGATAAGTGAATGCACCAGTTGAACTGTTGTAAGTAAGCCCAGGTGTAAAGCCAATATATCCCAGACTAACAGCCGCACGAGCACGAGCATCTGTGTAGTATAAGTTAGTTGTGCCTTCTGTGAGTTCATCAGTGGTATCTGGACCAGTAGGGCCTTCAAAACTGATAACGCCAGTAGTTGAATTCACAGTGATATTACCTGTGCCTGTGTAAGCACTGCGAGCACGAGCAGTTGTAAAATATTGATTAGTTGTGCCTTCCGCAATATCATCAGTGTCCAAATACACAGCACCAGTAGCACCATTTACACTCACAACATCAGCAGTGATTTCGCCTGTTGTGGGATTGTAGCCAATACCAGTGCCACCCGAGATGGCGTTGCGAACACGAGCAGTTGTGTGATATAAGTTAGTTGTGCCTTCAGCCAAGTCATCTGTGTCATTGTTCTGAATAGGATTACTTGTTGCATACCATGAGTTGGCAGTAGTAGTAAAGTCAGCAATGTTTAACTTTGAGCCAAGTGCTGTGGTAATAGTTGTAGCAAAGTTTGGATCATCGCCCAATGCGGCTGCAAGTTCATTTAAGGTGTCTAATGTGCTTGGAGCACTATCAACCAGGTTGGCAATAGCAGTGCCCACATAAGCATGTGTAGCAACTACCGTGTCGTCAATTCTGATAGCACCTGTGGTGTTGTTGTATGTGATACCAGTTGAGCCACTAATAGCACCACGAGCACGAGTGTTGGTGTAGTATAAGTTTGTGCCTTCCACTAAGTTAGTAGTAGATTTAGTGGCCAATCGTGTGTCAAAATCACTATTAGCACGAGCAGTAGTGTAATATAAGTTAGTTCCTTCAGCAAGTGCTCCAGTATTTTTAGTTGCAAGTCTGGTGTCAAAGTCCCCATTGGCTCGAGCAGTTGTATAATATAGTCGGGAACCTTCTGCCAGGTCATCTGTATCTTTTGTAGCAAGGCGTGAATCAAATCGTGCATTGGTGTAATATAAGTTAGTGGCACCTTCAGATACCGCATCAGTGTCTAATACTACAGTGCCAGTTTGGCCATTGACACTATCCACTGGATAATCAATAGTGCCTATTGTGGCAGCAACACGAGCATCTACACGAGCATCTGTATAGTATAAGTTTGTGCCTTCAGCCAAGTTGGTGGTTGTTTTTGTAGCAAGACGAGTATCAAAGTTGGCATCACCACGAGTTGTGGTCCAATATAAGTTTGCGGTGCCTTCTGTTAAATCATCTGTTGTTTTTGTAGCCAGGCGACTGTCCCAACGAGCAACAGTGTAGTATAAGTTATTGCCTTCAGTTAAATCAGTTGTTGTTTGCCCGGCAAAGTCTGCCTCAAATCGTTGTGTTGTGTAATATAAGTTGATACTGCCTTCAGGGATGTTGTCTGAGTTCAGTTCAACATCACCACTAAAGCCATTTATACTGACCACACCCACTAACCTTTGCCAAGAACTATCAACATCATATACTGGTGTCGAGCCTGTATATGTTGGGAAGTCATGATGGATTAGGGGATTGGTATTGATTGCACCCTCAGCACTATACAATCTGTATAACACAGGGAAAGGTTGATTCTGAATACCATCTGTATCATGCGTTTCATTTACTACAACAATGTCGCCAACACTATAACTTGTTGCTGGATCCCATACTGTCAAGTTGATGGCACGGTTGATACCTACAACCTGATCGCCAGTTAAACCAGACTCAGAGAACAACAAGACCCAATAATCTGTTGCTACATCTGGTGCCAGTGTTGTGCGTGGTGTTGTATCAATATAAACATACACACCTTGTTCATAACGAACCAAATCACCACGGTGATATGTATAGGTCAAACTAAACTCACCTTGGAATGCTTCATCAAGGGTGGTTGTTTGGATTGTGGTTGCGTTGGTATTGATTTCAACCACTTGTGGTGCTGTTGTGACAGCAATGGTAGAGGTGTTTTGTGTAATCTCTACAGGAGTTTCATTTATAGTGACACTTGGTCCAGTCTGAGTTGTGCTGACTGCAACTTCAGGACGAAGCACCGTAATAGTAAATTGGGGCATGTTATGCTCCTAAACTGATTGCTTGGTAGCCAGAGCCAGTTGTTGGATCACCAGTTGCAACATCAGGTTCCCAGCATTGAATAAGAGCAATACGATGTGTGTTGATTTGTGCAGGTGTGCTATCTGTGGTCCATGTGACACCAACTACTGTGACTGGAACACGAGCACGAGCATCTGGCAGCACTGGGCCTGAATACAATCCACCAGGAATAGTGATATTCACTACACCAGTTGCGGCATTGCCTACTACAACATATACTTCTGGGTCAATCTCTACTTTAGGGAAATATCCGATTACTTGGCTGGAGGCAAAGTTTGGCTCGCCTGTTGTGCGGTTGAATGTGACTGGATCAACTACCAGGGTTTGATGATCAAGTTCAAAGGTCCATCCTGTGATGTCCTGACCAAAGTTATAAACTAATGTTCTCTGTGTGCTTGGGAAAATTTGTTCAATAAGAATATTGTCAGCACCACCAATATACTCTGCAAAATCTAATACGCCGGCCATAATAGGACTCCTAAAGGAAAAGATACAAGAACTATGGTCCTTGTATCTTTATTTATGAACTTGGATTGCTTACAAGTTCTGAATATAACCAGTAATGTAAGGGTTTATGTGCCACCAATAATAGGTTTCAGGAGCCCTAACGCCTAAATGCAAACTCCAAGCCTTGATACCACCAGTTGGGAAAGCAGGTGCTGTGCCAGAATAGAAATCACTCCACTTTACTTTGCTGGTAAAGTTAAATGTCCATACATCGTTTAAGTTTGTAAGGATATCTTGATTTGAGTAATTGATCCATTGCTCGCCTACAGTGTTAAAGCCTAACACACCACTACCATAAGTGCCTGCATTGGCAAAGGAACAATCCAGCACAATGGTATTGCTATTGACAACACTGATAACTTTAACACCAGAACGACCATCAAATGCACCAACACCATAAGTGATAGTGCCCGGAGTCCAGGCCCCACCAGTGGTAGTTAAAGCACCTTCCCATTGATTCACACTTGATGTTGGTGCTGAACTGCCAGCCAAGTGGAATGTATCCCCAACAGCAACACTAATACTATTAAAGTTTTCCAACGTGACCTGTAGTTTAGTAGCACCATTAAATGACACATTACTAATTGCAGTTGCACGCCAAGGACCAGTTCTAATGATATTCTCATCTTGTGGCTGAATACTACTACCACTATCACTTCTTATACGGCGATACAAGATTGGATTATAGTATCTGGCAATAGGACGAATCTTATTATAGAATGGTGTTGTAGAAGTATTAAATCCAGTGACTCCTGATTGGTCATTATGCAAGTAATAAAATACTTCCAACACAGGAGCATTGGTGGTTAAACTAATGCTGCCACCAAACGCAATTTCATCAGTGGTGCTTAAGAATCTACGCACACGATTTTCAATGCGGTCATCACCACCACTACCCCACGATCCACTTGTGGCAAACAATGCACCAGGGGCAGTGCCTGCCACTACTGAATCAGCAAAGCCTGAACGAATACCAACATAGTTTTCTTTAACATCTGAGTTGTAAGCAAATGGACCAGCCAGGACTTCTCGTTCAGCATAATTTACATCTGTTGATGGAGCACCCCAATTATTGATAGTGGGTCTAATAGGAATAGGCTTGGTATTGTTGGTATAAACAACAGGCGTAATAGTTCTTGTAGCAGTGCTATAGATTGGATAATCTTTTGTTGCGTTGTCATACACATACTTGTCACGCAATGTGCTGCCAGTATAAATGCCTGCGGCTTCAATATTACCACGAGCAGTGATATTTGAGAACTCAGCAACACCATTGGAGTTGATGCTCCAACCTTGTGTTCCAGTGACAAAGTTATTGCTCTGCACACTCATAGTGAATGTATCGGCAGCATATATCTTGTCCGCACGCACACTACCAGTGACCAACAAGTTGCCGTCAATGATTGTGTTTGCTAAACTCCAGTTGGCACTATTATTAGCACCCGCAATAGCACCAGTCCAAATACGAGTTTCAGTAAATGTTCCTGCTGGATTGTATTGTGTCACAGTATCACCAGGGATAGGACCACCTGACACTTGTGCGGCTGTGTATGCTGTAGTGTAGTTGAATGAAGTTGCCGCAACACTTTGATTAAAGATTCTGCTGCCACGAGTTCCTGCAGTGCCTGGTCCGCCTGCGGCACCATCATATACTCGAACAATACTAACATCATCATACCAGACTATGCCATCATATACAATGCTACCACGAACTGTGACGAGATCAGACGCAATAGTTCCTGTGTTGATGGTGATTGAGTTGCCAGATCCTGCACTCAATGTAGCCGATCCAACTGTCACTGACCAGTTTGGTGTGCCTGTCAATCCACCAGACTTGACACCTGTTAGTGTAATTGATGTAGGGCTTTGAACAACACCTGACGCATTCAAACGCACCAATTGACTTGACGCAGTGATCTTGAATGTAGTGCCAGGTGTTCCTGCTCTAACACGATTCAAACTCAATGTGCGAGAGATTGATGTATAACCGGTTTTGCTGGCTGTGATAGTAATCGTTGCTTGATCACCAATACCAGTCCAGTTAGATACAGTGACTCTACGACTTGCACCAGTTGGCAATCCTGTTGTGGCTACTGCAAATGTGACTTCAGGCGTGCTACTTGTAATGCTGTAGTTCCAATCAGTTGATGGGGCACCACCTTCATACAGATACACAACAGTGTTGCCGCCTGTATAAGAACTGATTACACCATTATAATCTGCTGGGAAGTTATGCACTTCATTAGTCAAAACCATTTGTGCGGCAGCATCTCTACCAGCACGAACCACTTGAATAGCAAAGTATTTTGTTATTGTTGGATAACCAGCACGGTTGGCATTCACAGCAATCACATCACGACGAACCAGGGCACCAGAAGCAAGACCGGGTGTGCTACTTACAGTTAGTGTATTACCACTCATGCTGTATTGAATACCCGAGTTGCCACTTTCAAAGTTGGCACTATAAACCCAGTTGGAGGTATCATCAGTTGCACCAATATAAACACTCATACGGGCTTGTATTGGGAACTGGCCAGTAATAATAGTATTATTGGTTGCGGCACCCACAGTGACAACTTCATTGTCTAAACTACCAGTGATACCACTTTCACCTGCTTGTAATCTACCAATGGTGTAATCATCTGTGTATGTGACACTTAGATATGAACTCTTGGCTCTAATGACCAGGCTATCACGACCACCAAAGTTAGTGCGTGAGATACTGGGTGTTAAACTACCAGGAGCAAAGAACAAGAACTGATTGTTTATGGGATCTGGTGTGCCAGTTTGTTGAACTTCAATGCCATCAATGACTGCAAAATAACTTACAGCCTGCGTAGATGGAATATTGACTCTTGCGGCTGTTAGTGTAATGCTGACAGGAGTCAAACCAGAACCCAAGTTGGGATCAGCACCTGGTGCCAATACAAAGAACTGGTTGGTAGCACTTAGTTTAACTGCTCTTGCTGAGCCAGTTAAGCCTTGTCGTTGTTTAGTGATAGTAAATGTCTTGCTTACTGTTGTGCCAAGATAATCAGCACTGACTACAATGTTAGCACTGTCAGCAGTTAAACCGGTAAATGCAATCCTACCAGTTGAGGAGATTGTAGCACCACCCACACCAGAACTTGATACCACTTGGAAGTTGGCAGCAGAGGCAGTGACATCCACATTGCCCAAGATGATCTTTAAGTCACTTGTAATGCCAGTCAGGGAGCCAATGACAACGCCATCAGCATCTGCGGGAACGCCAGCCGATTCATTAGTTAGATAACCTACAATGGTGTCACTACCTTCACGCACTCGTTGGATGCTGGTTGTATCAGTAAATGTTTCTGCGGCATAAACTGTTGTAGCAGTAATACGAGCAGTGCGGACAGTTTCACTTGTTGTTAGTAAATCACGAATCTGTGCGGCTGTGAGTGTCAATACACTACCAGTGCCAAGACTTACCACACTACCACCTTCTCGTTGGCCAGTCCATGTGATAGTAGTGCCAGGTAAGTTGATGGCTTCAGCATAATATGACACTGTGCCAGGCTGATGAGCCGCAGTATTTGAGATACTGCCATTCTTTGGAATACTAATAACTTGACTTGTTGAACTTACACGCAATAATCTTGCTGTAGCACCAGCCGCACCATTACTACCAGCCGCACCACGGCGTTGTTTAACAACTACGAATGTTTTGTAAATGCTTGCTGAACCAGACTTGGTGGCTCGAACTACAACACTTGCAAGATCCGCACTGATTGATACCAATGTAATCCGACCATAGTTGCTGCCAGGTGTTGCGTTGATGTTGGCATCACATCCTGTTTCACTATCAATAGTTAAAGTATAATCCGCAGTGACATTCACAGTGCCAGCATAGATTTGTATTTGGCTTACAATACCAGCCAGGTCCGCACTTTCATATGTGCCATCAGTTGCGGCTGGTAATGCTGAAACTTCATTAGTCAAGAACGCAGTAATGCCTGTGACACCATCAGCACCTTCACGTAATCTAACAATAGTTTGTTCATCAAAGTAAGTGACGCCACCTGAATCAATCTCAGCATGCACTACAACATAATCTCTGTTGCCAAAGTTGGTGTTGCTTAGTGTAGCAGTTGAACCAGTAATGTTTAGTGTGACAGGATTGTTATTGGCATCAGTTGCACTCCAACTTACAGTGCCACCTGTGATATTGTTGAGTTGAGCAGTTAAATTGATTGCGACAGGCAAGTATTGTGTAGTTGCCGCATCACTTTCGCCTTTGAGTCTTGTAAAGTAGTTGCTACTTGTAATCAATCGCAGACTGCGGCTGTTGGATCCATCAGCACCAGCACGCAGTTGTGTAGCCAAGACTCGTGTTGTGCCAATATCACTCAACTCACCAGAACTATTCTTATAACGAACTGTGATTACAAGACTTTCTTGTAGTTCATTAAGATCCAGGATACTCCATACAACTTTATCATTGACAGTATCATAAGTTGGGGCACTTAGTGTTAGTTTAGTATCATCGTATGAAATGTTAGTCACACGCCAGGTATTCACTGCTTGTGTTTCATCTGTAGTTGCCGCACTTAGATTCAACTTTGTAGTGCCCACACGCAACACCAACTCTACTGTTTGGCCAGTGGCGGGGTTATTGCCTTCTGAATCTGTTGGAACAACCACGGTTGGTGGGCTCCATTCAAACGCAGTGGCCAGGGCTTGTTCATTTAAGATAACACCAGGTGTCCATACTACTCCACTTGACGCCAAACTTAGTGGAGTTGTAAGTGCTCCAATCTTGGCTCGCACTTTAAAGAAGTATTCGCCTTGTGGCAATCCAGTGACTTGTAAATCATGTGTAGTGTCAGGTTGGAATACACCACCATTAGGTTTGATAGTGTTATAATAAGTGTAAGTGCCACCAGAAGTTGTGCTACTGATAAAGAATTCTAATGTGTCATAGATTCTATTTGACGGCATTGTAGCACGAACAGCAAAACTTGGGATAGTAGCAACTGGGTTATACAAGTCGTTAGGAATAGTTGCGGCATCTAATGCTTGTAATTGGCCACTACTTGCTCGACGAGGAATATCTGTATTGGCAACTGGTTCAAACTGATCAATGCTTTCATCTGCATATACATCAGGATTGTATTCTAATGCTGAGATTTCAACTTGGATCTCTGCTGTATCATTCTCAAGTTCTCTAACACGAGTCACACGGAATAGTTTGTTAGTCCAGCCCAGAGGTGCGTTAGTGATACTGATAATATCACCTGAATCAACCTGTAGTGCCGCATAGTTGGCACGGAAGATTGCAACAATATCTTCACGAGCCTGTTTGAGTTCTAACAAGCCCACACGAGTTGCTTGAACTCGATTATCTACAAGTTCAAGTGTTAGGTTAAGTGTGTTTTCTGGTTCATTAGTATTCAGCAGTTCAGGATTGTCATCAAATAGACTTACACGCACAGTATGATTCTGTGCTTTAATAGCAGTTTCAGGATATGTGATAGCCATGGCATTGTAATTACTGTCCAGGCTGGTTGTGCTTACACTGATACCACTAATAATATTGCTGTCGTCAAATTCAAATAGTTCTTGCCCTTCTGCATAAGGACGGTTTGGAACCACAATCCACTTACCAATTTTAGGATTCCATGTGCTCCATGAGCCCGACGCCAGGTTGATCTTACGCACATTGTCTCGAATGTTGCCACCAGCAATGAGACCGTTGATGGTGTATCTTGGACCAGTTGTATCAGCACCCGCCGTATCACGATAAGTGACTAATTCATCACTTACTGAATATAAACTTAAAGGATTTGAATCATTGATACTTGATTCTTGATCAACTCGGTCCGATGGAATACCAGCACCATAACGAGTGTTGGTTAGAAAATCATACCATACAGCACCTGGGTTGCTTAAGGTGTTGGTCATCTTGAATGTCATATTTGGCATTGAAGTATAACCCAGGGTAGCATTATACTTTACCCGAACAACAGCAACATACATGCCACCATACTTGTTATCTGTAGTAAGTCCGGGGACAATACTTTCTGTTGTGCCAGTATTAGCACCAAAGATAACGGTTGTTCTTTCACGGAATACCCATACATCAATATAACCTGCTGGGTTTGTGTCAGTAGTGCCATCAGGGTTGATAGCCGATACTACTTCATGCTGATTACCACTAAAGTTAAGTTTCTGTTCGCCCATCCATACTTCATCTACACTGACACTGCCAGAGCCTGTGATTTCACACAAGGCATAGATGTAATACATTGTTTGGCTGTCATTACTGATGCGAGCATCAATGATCATGCCTGGCACATAACTTGTGCCATACAATACTGGGATCCGATTATCAGTTGAAGGGGTGACTGTAATCCGGGTGCTTGTTGCCGGTGGTGTAGTTGTATCTAACTCACTTGCTGTAATAACTGTTGCACCTGTTTGTTGTGCTACTACGGTTGTAGTATTGGTAGTTGCCACAGACTGTGATAAGTCTGTAATAACTCCTGTCATTGAATCTGCCATATCTATAAATCCTTTAAGGGGTTGCGGTTGGAGTAGGTGTCCAACCAAAATCAAATGTCGTTCTATTTAACGACACAACACGATCCATCGAAATATCGCCAGGATAGAATCGTTTCTGATCAGTGGGTTTTGTATAACGACCAGTTGTTTGCTTTTCTAATAAACTATTTGTTGAAGCACATACAATACTTACTGTCTGCCCACTATCAGAACTTTCCCATGATTCGTTGATGCTAAATGAAGTCACATAACCATCATAACGCAAATACACTTGGTTAGGCAATGGTTGGCCACTTGCTTCATCTAAGAACACACGATACACTTGCACAATGCTGCCTTTAATAGGAGTTGCCAGCACAAGACTAATAGCATCTTGGTCAATACCACTTAGACTAACGGTCATGTCAGCATTGGAGGCAGTGATATCATCTAAGATGTCACTGGTGGCTAACAAGTTGCCTAATGGCAAATATACTTCGCCATTATATGTAATAGGTGCATAAATGTTAGTGATACGATAAATCTCACTACCGGTATCAATACGCACGATTGTGGCATGCGTGATTGTGTTGTTTTCTACTGCTACGATTGCTGTGCTCATAATACACTTTCCACTAAGACAAAATCACCACCCCATGAAACAAGATCACCTGCTTCAATTGTCCAATCTGGCACGGCGGTTGCAATAACACGCCAGGTCACATCAACGCCATACTGCATGGTCTTACCAACAGGATCATAACCTATTTCATTCACACGCCCACGATGCACAGCAACAGTTAAAGTATTGTTGGTGCCACGAACAACTTGCCCAGTGACAGTATATGGATAACGACTATCAGTTGGTTGAATCAGATCACCTGCTTCAAATACTACAACATCAGAAGCCACTGCTGGTAAGTTGCTGAGTGTTAGTGTTGTTGAGCCTACCGACCAGGCTGTGATTTGCATTTGGTTGCGTTGTGGTGCTGTCAAGCCGCCCATGTATCGAGTGATATATTCAGTGCCTGCGGCACCATTTAGACTAATCTCACTTTCAACTAATCGATCTACACGGCTGATTTCTTCCAGGATACCACGACTGGTGCTATACTTTAAGCCATTGTGCATTGTGACAACAAAGCCCCATACTCGTGGGCCTCGTTGTGCTGTCTTAATCTGCTGACTACGACTAAAGGTTTGTGCCACAATAGGTTTCTTGCTGATGCTGATACCAGTGGCATTGTTTATGATTGTTTGAATACTCATTGTTTATCTTCCCATTGGGCTGCGTTGGCGGCCCTTTTCTGTCACTGCATACAAGAACTCTGGATCTCGTGCTACCATCTGTTTAAACGAAGCAGAATCAACTGCTGTGATGTAATAATTCACTGTGCCTGATCCACCCATTGCTGAACCAATTTGATCATTTGGGATAACGGTGCGACCACCAATGCCCGACACAATCTCAGGACCTCGTTCGCCAACCAGGACTGGTCCGTTTGTGGCAACATAACCACCATCAGCAAAAAAGCCTTTTATAAAGTTAAATGCTGTGCCAAATATATCACTGGCACCACCTGTGGCAAAACTCAGGAGCCACTTGAATGCTTGTTGTGCTGCCAGTTTAACTAACTCTTTGATCATTGTGCTGATCAAATCTTTAAACTTGATCTTGCCTGTAGTGACCATTTGTGTAAAGCCATCAACAAACGCATTTTCCATTGCACCAAATATACCTCGGGCAGCACTGGCTGCTGAGGCTGTGTTGTTGATGAAGTTATCATAAGCACTCTTCCAACCACCTTGGAAACTTTGTTGGTAGTCATAAGTTTCTTTGGCACTCTTTTCACGAGCAGTCTTTTCCTTGTCATACACTTCATTGATACCAGCAATTTGTGTGGCTTTGAATTTCTCATTGGCAAGAATCTTGGCTTCAATGGATGCTTTTTGTGTTTCAGTTAATTGTGTATCTTGTTCAAGTTGTATTTCTAAATGACGTGTCTCGGCATCAATTTGATCAGCAATACTCTTTAACTTGGCCTGTCGTTCATCCTCAATGCCTTTTAGTAGTCGAGCAATTTGTTGCTCACGAGGTGTCAGGGCTTGTGTTTGTAATTCAAACTCGGCATCCTTGATGCGTTTGGCACTTTCAACACCAATGTTGCCCAATTGCATGGTCAAGTCATATTCACGAGTCATGATATCAATTGAGTCCTTGATACCTTGAATCTTCATGTCGTATGCTAACTTGGTTGCAGTATAAGTTTGGTTTGCCGCATCGTAGTTTTTCTTTTCTTGTGCTTCAATACCTGGCAACAAGGCCAATTGTTTATCAATAGTAGCAATAACTTCTTTGTCAGCAGTTAGTCTCTGACTTTGTAGTTTTGCTCGTGTGTCAGAAGTTTTCTTTTCAATGTCAGCATAGGCTTCCATTTGGCGTTTTTGTTGATCACTAACACCAATCAACTTGGTATCCATTGCTAACTTTTCACTAAGTCCTGCCAGGTTGTCACGCAAAGCCTGAGTAATGTCAAGTATGGCTTGCTTTTCTTTGGCCCAAGCATCAGTTGCTTTCTTAGTAGTATCAGTTGCTTCTTTCTTTGTATTGGTGTAGCCAACAATCTCTACTCTATAAACTTCAGTGGCTTCAGCCCCTTCTTTCTGACTCTTGCGGAATGCTTCACTGGCTGCTAAACTTTCTTCAACTGCTTTGTTATAGGCCTTGATAGGGTTTTCCATGTTCTTGATAGCATCAGCAGCCGCAGCCAATCCAGCAAAACGAGCACTTAATCCATCAATAACAGCATAGAACTTATCTACAATAAAGTCACGAGTTTTCTTTAACCAATCAACCATGCTTTCAAACGCACCATTTACGTTATTCACAATCAGAGTAGCAAGTGGTGCTAACTTGTCAGCAAACAACACAATGGCAGCAATCACAGCACCTACGGCTGCAACAACAGGAGCAAACACTAATGCAAGTCCAGCCACGATGCCGCCTAACACTTTAAACATGTTGCCTAAGTCTTCGGCTGATATTTCCATGTTGTTAAAGTGATCAATAACTGGTTCTAAAGCCTTGAGTATCGTGTTGCCCATGTCACTCATTAGTTTGGCTGCTTTATCACTTAACTCACCTGCTTTACGAATACTTTCACTGAATTGTGCGGCAGAAATCTTGCCTTGTTCAAACTCGGTAATCAACTTTCCAAGATCAACACCTGCAATGCTCTTACCAAAGATTTGTGTTGCGGCTGCTGTCTGATTCATACCAGGACCTAATGCTGCCAACTTACGGATTGTTTCTTCCATGAGTTCGCCTGTGCGGCCTTGGTATTTGTTTAGGTCATTCAATGAGAAGCCTAAATCTAAGAATGCTCTTTGTGCTTGCTTACTGCCCGTAAATGCATCATCAAAAGTTTGTGCCAACTTTGTGATCAATTTGGCAGCATTTTCTGCTTTACCGCCTGAAGCATTAAGGGCCATCTCGAGCCCTTTGATTTCTTCAATGCTGAGACCAGTTGCGTCAGCCAAATCTACTGTGGCGTCTGCGGCGTTGATCAGATTACCAACAAATGCGGCAAAGCCACCACCTGCCATGGTAGCAAACAAGTTGGACAGTCCGCCACGCAGGTTGTCCAAGCCACCTTTTAATTTGTTGAAACTTAATAAACTATCAGAGCCTGCTTGATCTGCTTTCTTACCAAAGTCTTGAACCTGGCGAGTTGCCTGGTCCATTTGTGTTTTAAATTGATTTGCATCAACTTTTAATACCAATGTCAAGTCTTTTGCCATCGTATTACTCCTTATTTTTCTACGTCAGAAACCAGTTTATCAAAAACTTGTTCCATGTGATCCATAGTGGGACCACTCATACCTTGAGGGGCTTGACGACTTGATCCCTCATCTAACCTGGCCGCATAAGGATAGTTGGCATCAACACCTTCAGCAGTCTTAAATGTATTTCTACGAGCATTACCAGTTCGAATAGGTGTAATGCTTTTAAAGTATCTGTGTGCTTCTGTGATCAAGTCTGCTTCAAGTGTCCGAGCAGTTTCAAACATGTGTTGCACTGGACTGGTATCAACTCGTAATTCAATCATTTTTTCTTCCTTACCTTTTCTAATGCGGCTTTCATGGTATCTTGATCTAACTGTCGAGTCGGGCGGTATCCACGAGCACCATTGGTCAATTTGTTTGCTTCTTGCTTACAATAAATCTCATATGCGATGGCTGTATTGGCTACCTTGAGATCAAAAGTTGAAGCACTTCTCAAGGCTTGACTGGGGAGAACACCATATCTTGTAGCAACTCTGTCAATGGTCAATAACAAGTTGCGTTCATCCCCTTCTGTCTCTACAGCCTCACTTACTTTCCCAGGAGTTCTACCACCTTATTCACAGCCTTTAACAATAAGTCAGAAGGCAATGTAAGTTCATCATTCATGATAGGTGTGCCAGATTCATCAAGAATCAACTTTTTAATTTGTTGGATCATTTCGCCAAGATTTTCACTACGAACTGTAGCCAGTTGTGCAAATGTTTCAAGTGGTTGGCGGTCATATACCCAGAACTCTAAACTATCTTCATATTTTTCGATAGTGTCTGCGTCATCTAATGCGATACAAATAAGTTTTGGCTTACTTGCGTATTGTGTCAATTTCTTTGCCATATAAATCTCCTAATCTGGTCTTTAAGTGATGTATGCCTGCTATTGCAAACATATATCTACGATGTGCTTGGTCCAAGTCCTGTCGTGCGTGACGCACTTCATTCAGCCCTTTTGCAAGTTCTTCTTCCAAACTGGCTAATACTTCCCCAATATCGTGGTTGTCAAATATAATCATAACAGTATTATTTAGTCAAGACAAAGCCCTGACCTTTTGAGCCAGGGCTTGTTTTACAGATTCAGCAGTTTATGCTAAAGTGTAGTTTCCATCTACTTCAATGGTCAGAGGTGAAGTCCATAGAGGTTGATCTGGTGTCACACTCATTGTCAAGCCAGCCAGGAAGCCTGTGCCTGAAATAGTATTGCCAGTTCCGCCACCCATGTCAATCTCAAAATAGATGCGTAGTTTGTCATTGGAGATCTTGAATAAACCTTTGTCGGCAGCAGTAGTATCACCGGCACCGTCACCAAACATGGCAGCATCATCAACAATAACACTTAGTGTCACTTGGTTTGTTGCTGGTGTTAGAACGGCACTTTCACTTGTGCTGTTTAGGGTCTTAAATCTAAACACACCATTAGAGTTAGATACGCCAATTTCCTGCAAGGCTGGGATAGCCAGAGGATTTGTCATACCAGATTCTAAGGCAATGCTTAGTGTGGCGAATTCGCCTGCTCCACTTACATTGATATAACTCATTTTATGTTTCCTTATTCGATATTGCGAAACTTATACTCTACAGTATAAATCATCACATCGCCGGTGATCTCAGTTGTGTATTCAACAAATCTTTCATAAGACTCACCAAATACTGTAGCATCACGGGCTGCTTTAATTGCACTCAACGCATTGTCAATACCTGCGGGTTGATTTTTAGCATCTACGGCAAGATATCCTCGAACGATAAGTTGTCTGCGTTTAACATTATTACCATTCAAGATTGGGATAAGATCCTCATCTACTCTTTGCTCGGGCCCCAAATACAGTCTTTTCATATTTTTTAAGTATAAAGGTTCTGCTCCACTTGTCCAGGGCAATTCAGCACTTACTGCAATGCCGGTGGCATTCAATAAACTGGTCAATGCTGTTAGTAGTTCTGCTCTCATCGTATTCTCACCAAGTTGATTCGCACTGGATCCCTCTCAGCAGTTTCCACTGTGGCGTCTGCATCATAATCATACCAATCCCCAGATTCAATTAGTTCAATAAAGAGTTCGTCTGCACGTTCTTTATAGAACAACATCTTTTGTCGTTCATTGCTGTTTTCATTTGCAAAGTCCGCAACCTTAGGCAAGATATAATCTGCTAAGGCCATGGCCACTGTCAAGTCAGTAAAGTCTGCTTGACGGCTTAGAATACGCAATGGATCAACTGTGGGAACCAGTCTTGGATCACGATTTAGAGCCGAGTTTCTGCGGTAGTTGTATTCCTTCCACCACTCACTGCTTCGAACACGAGCAAGCAATCTCTCACTTGCTCGTGCCAATAGGTCTTCAATGTCTGCTTCAGAGTTGAGGATTTCATTTTCCTCAAACAATCGGCTATCACGATCAACCACATCCTGATATTCAGCAAAACTGATAAATGTGCCTGCACTAATAATAAATGACATCGTGATATCCTTTTCAAATCAACTATTAAACATTGACCAACTTAACACCACGTGTGGCGTCAATGACACCAACACCTGCGTGTAAAGAAGCAACAATGTCATTACCAACTGCGGCTGCACGGCGTTGAACTTCTAAATCAACATTTTGGAACATGGCGATTCGCAAGGCATCTTGCGAGAAGATGAAGCCCTTGTTTGCACCAGAAACATAAGCACTTTGGAACAAACGAACACCACCGATTTGACCAACGAAACCATTGCGTAGTGCTTCAGTTTGGAAGTCACCACCAGCATAGTTCTGGTTGCCAATTGCTTTCATCAAGATAGCAGTTTGTGCTGGGCTCAAAATACCAAACAATTGACCCATTTCACCAGCACCACGGATTTGTGCTACGGCGTCAAGGATTGCATCAACGGATACTGGATCAGAGTCAGATGTTGAACCAGTCAATGAACCCATTGCTGTGATAACATCTTGGTCAAATGCTTTGGCAACTGCATTACCTAAACTACGACCCAATTCACTTGGATCAATGCCACCCAAATCACGGATAACATCACGGGCTGCATAAATGTTAGCAGAGATTGTGACCTTGGCTGCTGTCACGCCAAGTGCGTTGAAGTCATCAACGTTGTGGGCAGCAGAAGTCAATTTCTGTGCTGTGACTGCACCCATAACTGGAACTTGTGCAGAGATACTACCTGCTGGTAGTTGAATTGCGGGAATAAGACCACCACCTAAGAATAGGGAGTTTTCTTGTGCTGTATAGACTGTGGCTGCTTTGGTAGCAACTACTAATGCGTCTAAGTCATATGCGGTATTGAACGCCATGATAATAATCCTTTTAAATTAAAGTTTGCCGGTGCGTCTTGCTTCGGCATATATCTTACGATGATCGGCACGAGTCATATCTAAGTTGCTCAAGTCAATGGGCCCTGGGCTCATATCACGAACGCCACCTGATGTGTTAGTTGTTGCTGGTGCGGCTGATACAAAGTGTGGATTAGCAGTTAGCCAATCTTGAACATATTGTTCTACACTTAAAGGTTTGCCCTTTTCACTATATCTAACGCCACCTTTGTCATCTAACACTTCCACTTCGCCGTCATCATTTAGTCTCAAATTATTCCTAAGCAGTTGTTTCACTTGTTCAGGATTTACACTACGATATTGTGCGGCGTAGTTCAATAGTGGTTGTTCCAATTTGAACTCACGAATGATATTGTCTCGTTTAGCAATCTCTGCCGCAGTCTTTGCGTTGAGGTCACTAACGATCTTTTCAAAGTTTCCTTTTTTCAAATCCAGTTCTTGCTGTTGTTTGCGATAGTTTGAGACGATATCTCGCAACTCATCTGGTTCGCCTAAGTCAGCATAACGACTGGAGAGTTTCTTTTCTAACTGGCTTTTTGTTTTTGCCAGGATAGCATTCAACTCATCTTGAGTAAAGGTCTTTGTTGCCTGATTATTTGTTTCAGTGGTTGTATCAGTTTCCACATTTGCTGTCATTTGTTCTTGATCTGACATTGATCACGCCTCCTTGGGGAGTTAAGTTTGGTAGGGCAACTCAGTGCTGCCCTTGGTTTATTTAGCCTTTTAATTCAAGCCCATCTTGGCAGCAGTGATTTCTGCTGCCTGTTCGGCTTGTTCTTTATTGTATTCATCAATTTCTTCAGCCAACTCATGTTGATAATCATCTGGACTGCCAGGATATTCTGTTAAGTTTAAATCCATTAGTTCAGTAATTTCATGTGCCACAGCAGCCTTAATATTGGCTTCTTGCACCTGGCCATATACTTTTAGCAATTGGTCAAGTTCATTTGAAGTGTCACGAATACTAAAGGAGTCTGGATAATCAATAGTGCCTGTCCATTCCGTGCCAGTATAGGCAGCATAGAATTGCCAGATTTGTTCTTCGGCCAACTCAATGTTATCAGCCATTTCAGAGAGGCGACTGTTCAACAGGGCAAACTCTACTTCCCTTGAAATGCCACTCATTACTCGTGCTTCGGTGCCACGGATACTGCCGGTGTTGGCCATCTTGTCAATTGAGTTGATGGTATTTTGAATAGCAGTATAAACACTACTAACTTCTTGACCTGAGAACTCCAACACATATGGCTTCAATGCTGGGTCCAGGTTAGGGGGCATGTGAATCAACGCACCAGCACCAGAACCTACATTGGTCTCGGCAGTGGCAACCAGGCTTGGATGTGATCCCAATCTAATACCTTGCTCTGCTTCAGAAGTCAAGTTGTAAATCAATCTTGCGGCATCAGCAATATCTTCAATGCTGGAGATACCAATGCCACGCACAGTAGAAGTCTGATTGTATAAGATCACAGCAGGGATACGACCCAACTGATTTTCTTCAATAACCCGATCAACAACTTCTTTCTTTTCATGATGAATAGTAGTTGTTTGAATCGTTGTTTGCGTCCATTCTTTGATTACACTAACACTGTGATTTGAATCTTCAATGTATTTGAAATACACAAGTTCATACGCACCAACTGCATTGCGGCTCCAGGTAAAGTCAGTCACTACCAATGGACTCAGCAAGTTCAAGTATGGACGCACACCAGCAGCCAATTCATCAGCACGAGTGCGAGCACCTATATTGGGTTTAGATACCATAATCCAGGAATGGCCAAACACATTGCTCCAGATAGCAGCCTGTTTCATAAACGCATCCATATTGCGTCCTTCACGATCAGCATCTTCTAAAAAGTCTGGCAGTGCTGTGTCTGCTTCTAATGTGCCAAATTCACGAGTAGGTGGAGTTCTAAACAAAAATGAGATATAAGTGGAGATGATACTGCGTGGATGATTGTCATACGGAGTATTTTCTAAACGTTGTGCATATTCTGCGGCTGTCTCTAACTGATAACGAGTTAGATAACTGCCTTGTCGATAAGTTTCTCCGCCACTGAAACTGTCATATAAGAATGACCAACGATTACGATAACGACTTACGATGGGATTCACACTGGCCGCATCAGCATAGTTTTGACTTAGGATTATGTCCATAAGATTTCCTTTAAGAGTTTAAGCAAGTGCATGACCGAATCGACGGGCCACTTGGGGGCCTTGTTCTCTTTGTAGTGGGAACAAGTATTCAATAGCATAGGTAAGACTGTCGAAATGATGGTCCAGACCTGAGTCCTTATCTGGTATCTGTGTCCCCTCTTTGAAACAGAAACCTCTAAGGCTTTTTATAGTGTATTTACACTTGGGATCTATGTGAAACCGTGTTGTGTTGTCTGTTCGTTGATGGAATAGACTGTTGGCCGCATTGATACGATCTTTCACTAACGGATGAGCACGGTGATAAAACACACGGAAGCCTGCGTTCTCTAAGATCTTGATATCAGTGTTGCCATTGGCAGAAGTCTTTCGTTGTGTGCCCGCAGGATCCGGATAAAAGTTGATTGGGTTAGCAGGATATCTATTACGAATCTCATCTACCATTTCATTTGTGTTTGAGTTGTATATTGTAATCTCATCAATGGCTTGTAAGCCTGTGGCAGTTCTACGCATTACAACTGCTGTCATTGGTGATACGTTAAAATCTCCCCCAATGTGTAAGGGCTCTACAGGCTCAGGTGCGTTTAGTGTAGTGATATTGTGATCACCAAACGCATACGCAACAATGCCTGAGTAGTTATTGAATCGTGCTTCATACTCTTGTTCAAATGTTCTTGAGTCTAAGTCTTTTCGTGCTGATTCAATCTCATCCAGGGGCACTTGGGCTCCGTCAAGTGTGGTATATTGATATGAACTCCATACATCAGGATTGGTAGCACTTTGATCATACAAGTCTTTGAACCAGTTGTGTCCTTTTGGCGTCCCAAGAAATAAACTTCGGCCACGGGTCGTTGATAATGTGGGACGGATTACTTCATACCATACTGAAGGGTCCATGTCTGCTGTTTCGTCAAACACGCAGAAATTAAGTCCAACCCCCCTGAGTGAATCTGGGTTGTCTGCTGAACGCAAACTGATCACTGAGTTATTGACTAATGTAATACTCAAATCTGATTTGTCAATGCCCCGCACCCAGTTTAAACTTGAGAGTTTAAGCACCAATGGTTCCCAGATAATCTGCTTGGCCATACGATAAGTTGGGGCAATATAAAAACTCTTTTGATTTGGTGGCCTGCTGTGATAAGCCAATCTATTCATGCTTAAGAATGTTTTTCCAAAACGACGACCACAGCATGCTACAATAAATCTGTGTTGGTCATCCGCAATGGTCTGTTGTGCTACACTTAGTGGCATTTATCTCGCAAGTGTATCGTTTATATGGTCAGCAATCCGGGCTAACTCTTGAGGTGAGAGAAAGTAATCTTCGGGTGCGTATTCTAATATGTCAGAAGTTCGTGCAAAACTCAATCTAATCATATCAGGTGTTAGCCAAGTGACTTTGACATCTAAACTATAGCCACCGCCTGCTCCTGCATCTCCGCAATGTTGAACTCTCATGTTTCGTTCCTTAAATAGACTCTTCATCACTCAACTCCTCTGTATCCAAGTCAAGATCTGCGGGCACAACAACAGGGTCGTCATTCCAGGGTAATGCACGATTGTCCGCCGCATCTTGTCCAGATTCGTTTTGATTCAATAAGTTTTTGCCCAGCCAGATCAACATGGTGGGATTTAAGTTTTCAATGGCTGCTCGTAGTTGTGCTTGTCTCAATGTGATTTTGAGTTGATGCCGGCCTTTTGTAAGGTATTCCTTAAAGTTGTATCTTAATGTGTTTTCATGCACATCGAAGTAGGCAGCAATGTCACGGTCACTACAACCTAAACTTGCCAAATGCTCTATTTCTTCAGGTGGGATCACTATCTTGTTGCGTCCAACAACTATGCCTCGAACTACTTTTTCAGCCCATTTGTGTTCGCCATTTGGTCCAGGCTTTTTGGGGATAGGTATATCTGGTGTGTTTGGTTCCATGTAGATATTTAGCCAAAACAAAACCCCCTAAATGCCACAACACATTTAGGGGGTTTATTCACACAAGGAAATCTGGGCCACGACACCCAGGAAAGCAGAAATGCCTTACTAAAACTGCCTTCAAGTTTATTTAGTAGTTGTATATCCGGTTATAGTGCCACTTGGTGTAGTCACTATACTTCTTGCGTATCTACTAACAACACCAGTGGGTGTATTCCAATTGCAATGCTTTAACATATACGCACGATGTTCTTCATCACGCCACTCCAAGTAATGATCAACTTGATATCGAGGGCTGATAGTTGTGATTACACCTGACTCACGCACAATCTTAATAGTGCCATCTGGTAATCGTGTTGTGGTCTTTTCTGTGGGACATTGTGCTTGAGCAATGCCTACTACTAAAGTTAGTATAATACTAAAATAAAGTTTCACTCAAATATCTCCCGAACAGGATCCCTTGTATGCTCATACCATGCCGCAATCCTTTTCTCTGCAATAGCCACATAAGCAGGATCTAACTCACATCCAATGTAAGTGTGTCCAAGTTCAACAGCCGCACAGCCAGTGGAGCCTGAACCGTTGAATGGATCTAAGACCGTTCCACCTGGTGGTGTGACTAACTTGATCAAGTACTTCATCAGTTCAATGGGCTTGACGGTGGGGTGGTTGTTGCCTTTTTCAAACACATGTCCATTCTTCTTACACCAATCATCATAGTGCTTGCTTAAACTATGTGTATAGATATCTCCTACTCCAGGGATTATGGCTTTATTACCACTAATGCTTGGATTACCATCATGATCAACTAAACTACCACCCATTGCTTGTGCCATTTCGTTATGACTTGGCACACTACCATTATCATGCCCAATATGTCTTTCCTTGCGGCTGACTTTGGGGCAGTAAAAATACTTTTGGTAGTCTGGGATTTCACCAATCACATTGGCAGGGAAACGGCCTTTAAGAATGTCTTCTTGTGCCTTGGTGCTGTCACTGATTGCATCAACACGATCTACTCGTTCTTTATCTTGTGCTTCACTTAGGATGTTATTAAAGGTTCCTGTTGTGCCAGCACGAGTTGGATCTTTACTATACCAATCAGCAATCTTTTGCAAGTCATCACCCTTTACACGGGTTGCATCAATATTAAGGGCACCTGTGCCATACCGCAAGCAGTTCTCACGGATACTGGTCTTGACGGGCTTACGGGCCAAGGCTATGGGTTCGTGTGCTGGCTTGAGTGCTGTGCCCCAACCTGCCCATTCTACTGCTTCTGGATCTGTGGCTATTATAGGTTCAAACTGACCTTTATCTTTACCACCTTTATATCCGCCTTCATAGACATCATTACCTGTGACTGCTCCGCCTCTTTTTGCTCCTCGTTCTTTAACACCTAAACTACGCTGAATACTACGACCAATGTCCTGACTTTTAGGAAAGCCTGAACTGTAGATCCACATTATTTGATCTCGTATTTCAAAGCCTGCTTGTTCTAATGTAATGGCAAGATGATGGTAAGTTCTTGCGGCTGAGAATGCCAGAATATGACCACCTGGCTTTAACACACGCAAGCATTCTTGATATGTCTCAAGTGCTCCTGTGTTGGCGTCCCATGCCTTGCCCAGAAAGTCAATGCCATAAGGCGGATCAGTGATGATGGCATCTACTGAGTCATTGGGTAAAGTTTTTAGTGTGACTCTGTTGTCACCTGTTAAGATTTGATAGTTCATTTGGTCTCCTTGTAGCAACTATACAAGTAGTTATGAACTAAGTTTTGCGGGTTGATTCCTAAGAGGTTTATAGGATCTACTGCGTATCTCCTATTAAGATACTACACAACTCGTTAGCACTTCGTTGTTTGTAGTATCTTCCTGTTTCATTTAACACGATAACAGATAGAGATACAATGAATCTATTGTTTTGTATGGAAAGTTTATTTGACATAGATTTCCTTGATTTTGAGCCAAGACGGGACTATTTCAGCCCCGTCTTAGTTGAAGATATTTCCCGTCATCCTCGCCTGTCCTGGTAATAGGTATTTTCCGTGTATGCTACTGGGCTCTGTCCTTTCCCAACCTATAACGACATTATGATATTTCTATCACTACCCTAAGCCTCGTCCCTTGTGCTTAGGTTTTCGTAGCACGGTTTTTCGTATGCTAACATTCATACTATAACAATACATCGGGTATCCTTGTTCTCACCCTCAAACTCACTTCTGTTTTTCAAGATAGTTGGCACATATTACCAACGGGAGTGTCTTGTTATGTTGCGTGTGCGGTTTATGCCCCGCCTTTTTCACAATGGTATTATAAACTGGCCCATCAACCTTTAGTGTTAGTGTGTAGTATATATTGGAGTTATGTGAGCATTATCTACCCACATAACTCATCTTAGGTTAAATGAACCAACCAACGATGGTCTTGATGCCCCATACGGCCCAAGTTAGCACACCAAGGCCTAACATGCCATTGATGACTCGTAGTAGTCTCAGCACTTCACGATCAATCTGTTGATGCGGTTGTGTGCGGTCCAAGTGTTCTTGATTTGTAATCACGGTTATTCCTTTTAGTCTGTATATTTCATCTATGGCTTCATGCCAGGTTCGGGGATT
>Ga0222713_10001382_pt1 | contig 27274 bp, 41 predicted proteins | sample C33_649DmetaG_FD_165061 | JGI IMG/M metagenome (GOLD analysis project Ga0222713, IMG submission 165061) | Estuarine water microbial communities from San Francisco Bay, California, United States - C33_649D | ecosystem: Environmental > Aquatic > Marine > Unclassified | place: USA: California... | reverse complement strand
CTTTTACTATGTTAAGTTATATTGGCGGTAAAAGTAAAATAGGTAAGTGGATAGTGGATTATTATCCAACAGACATGGAAACATACGTAGAAACTTTTGGTGGTATGTTTTGGTGTTATTTTAATATGGATTTAAAAAGATACCCAAACCTTAAAAGGGTTGTCTACAATGATTTTAATCCCTTAAACTATAATTTGTTTATGTGTCTACAAGACCCATCAACATTACTAAACGCAATTAATAGAATCCCTTGTCAACAATTGGGTGTTGAAAATACTCCTATCATATATAAAGAACAATTCGGTGAGTTTCAAAGAGAATTATTTGGTACTGGATTTACCATAAATTATCCTGACTACGATGTCGCTGCAAAATATGCATACATACTTACCTCAATATTTAGCGGTTCAAAGCCCGAATCGTCAGGATTTATTGATTTAAAGGGTAAGTACAAATCAAAGTTTTTAACTTTTAGAGATAAACTATCAAAACCTGATTGGATAGAACATTTCAATAAGATAACACATTTTAGATTGGGTGACTTTGGTAATGTAATTCAAGAGTTTGACAGTCCTACCACATATTTTTATTTGGACCCACCGTATTGGAAAACTGAAAACTATTACTCAAATCATGATTTTGATAGAGATGACCACGAAAGACTTGCAAAGGTCTTAAACTTTATTGAAGGTAAGTTTTCATTATCTTATTATGATTTTGACTTACTACAAACTTGGTTCCCTAAAAATCAATTTACATGGATTAGTAAGGAGTTTGCCAAAGCAGCTGCGGCTAAAAAAGGTAAAACCCAAAACATGGGTGAAGAATTGTTGATTATGAACTATTAATTTTCTAATATTCCTAATATTTATCATTAAACAATTTTAAAAAATGAAGTTTACAGAGGTATTAAAGAATATTATTTCAGAAGATGTTCGAGCAGAACTTTTTATTAAAAAGTTTACCGAACCAACTGTTGATAAGAAAACAGGTAAAAAAGCCAATCCTGTATTAACCAAGGATGAATTATTAACCTTGATTAAGAATGACCCAACATCAAGAGTTGGTGATGATGCGACTTCTATTGAAGAAGTAAAAAAGACTGGTGGTTATGTTCAGTGGATGATTAACCAAGTTAAAAGACTTCGTCCTGACGGTGTTGGTAAAGGAGGTTCTCGTGAATCTGCAGAAAGAATAAATTTATTCTTTGAGGATTTATACAAAACAAAAGAAGACTTAATTAAATTCGAAAGATTCAAGGGCCAAATACCCGTAGACAAAAGAGATATCAACAAATTAACTTCTGACGAACTTTATGACCTTGTGAAAGATTTCTCTTTAGAAAAAGCAACAACAACAAAGGCTGAAAGAAAAGATGCTAAATACGCTCACCCTGGTGGTGAATATATTTTGGAAACACCAACATATGTTGTAACCAAGATTACAAGAACAGATGCGTTAGGTAAAGAAGCGGCTTGTTTCTATGGTGGTAACAACAAAGAAACAAGATGGTGTACTTCAGCACCTGGTCTTTCTTACTTTGATAGATACATTAAAGATGGTCCTTTATATCAAGTATTTGATAAAAGCTCTGAAATTTCAAAAGAAACGGGACTACCATCAAAGAGATACCAATTCCACTTCCCTTCAAGTCAATTCATGGATAAAGATGATAGACAGATTGATTTGATTGAATTCTTGAATAATGCCGAACCCGAAGTAAAAGAATATTTCAAACCTGAATTTATGAAAGGGTTACTTTCAGGAGGTTCAGCAGGTAAGAGTATAGAAGTTGAATTCCCAAGAAGTCCCGCAGCTAAATTTATTGCTCTTTATGGTTTTGACGAATTCTTTGAAACTATTCCAACGGATGTTACAAGAATGGATATTTCAGGACCTGGCTCATCTTCTTTCAAATTACCAGATGCGATTGGTAATTTAACAAACTTGACAGGTATTCACATCGATGGTCTTGTTTCTGAATTACCTGAATCTATGTGTAAATTAGATAAATTAAGATATTTGTCTTTACCAAACAACACACAATTGAAAAGATTACCAGCTTGTTTGGCTAATTTACCAAATCTAAAGTTGATTAATACAAAAGGTTGTTCAAATCTTCAGGTCCCTGATGAGTTGAAGACAAAAGTAAAAGTTTGGGGGTAATTTGTAATTACCCCTTTTTTTTCTTAACTTTGTGGTATGGATGTTGACGTTCAAATCTACATATCAAATCTGAAACAATTTTTCAAAAACAATCCAAATGACCTAATGGTCTTAATCGGTGACGCCAATCATGAAAAGTTTTTTGAGTTGGTTGAAAAACAAGTTTTAGAAAATCAAAAAAATAGTGATGGTCTTGAATTGACCAAAAAACAAATTATAGATATTGTACTTATTCTTACAAAAGAAGAAGACAAAGAAAAGGTGGAGAGTTTTATTATGAAAGGTCCTTTTGGTAACATAAATCTAAATTAAAATGGCTAAAGAAACACTGTTCAAACTCCTTGTTAAAACTTATCAAACTACGCACAGTCATAACTGTAACGATATTGATTTAATTAAAGATATGCATCCTAAAGACAAGGAGATTTATTTAAAATATCCTATATTCACATTTGAAAGACATGGTGAAAAAACTGAACAGGAGTTTGTAGAAAATTATGGTAATCCTTTGGCGGAAGTGCTTCAGGTTAATAATCAGTTGATTGTGGAAGAAGAAGGTGATAAATTATCAATAAAGAAATTTACATCAACATATTACAGGAAAGCTGGTAGGAAATATTTTGAGAAGAAGAAACATATGAGTTTCTTTACCATCAACAAAAAAACATTTGAATTCTATGTTGGTGGTATCGAAAACTATCAAAACAAAATCAAAGTCAAAAAAAGAGTTAGGAGAAACCCAGTAACTTCACCAAATTATTTAAAAAATGAATTGAGTGTATATTTTAACTATTTGTTGGCTAAAGCTCCTGAAATGATTGGGGAATTTGTACAAGTAATTTCAGATAAATTGAAAATTAATTTTGCTGACTATGATACCATGGCAAAACAAGTAATTATTAATTTTTACAACAAAAGAGGTATTAAATTACCCAATAACATTGAGTCATTTTTGGGAGAACAACATGAGTTTATTCCAAAAACAAAGGAATTCAAGAAACATAAAAACAAGTTTATTGACACCTTTATGTCTTTTTTCCAACTAAAAGGTAATGAGATTAAAAAGGCTCTTCATTTAACTACCAATGTTAATGTCTATGGACTTAAATCATTAATAGACATCTTCGGATACGATTTGTTATATAATGAAAAACTTATCCAACCAATCTTGGATATGCATCATTCTAAAAACTACTTCAACGTGATTCCACACAGAGCAACAAAGAAGGAAATGAAGGACCTGTTGAATTACTTCAAGTGGTTAATTATTGATGGTCAAATCAACGCTCCAACTCTTTCTGACCACATTAGATATTTTAATCAACTCAGGTCTTTAGGTGAGGAAGTAAGTTTTGATGCAAAAACCATTGATGATTTTGTCGTAGAACATGCTAACTGGTCAACAAGGGTTGCTAAATACCAAAATGGTGACCACGTAAGAAACTACCCACAATCCTTCAAAGAAACTATTGACCAACCTATCTTTAGTATGGATGGTGTAACATATCATCCTGTATTACTCACAACCTCAGAAGAGTATAACATGGAAAGTACAATTCAAAGTAACTGTGTACGAAACTACATTCAAACAGCATCTGCAATTATTGTTTCAGTTCGTCTTGGTGATGAAAATTCAAAAGAAAGGGCTACTGTTGAATACAGAGTAATGTATGATTCTACCAATCGTAAATTCATGGCAAAAAGAGTTCAATATTTAGGTAGATACAATAAAAGTCTTCCTGAATCTTGGAACCCTGTTTTAGAGATTTTAGATGGTAGAGTAAATGAAGAAATTGAACAAAAAGATTTTGAAATATCAATTAAAACAACATTTAGTAATCAAAAATCTTTAAGTAGAAAATTAATGGTTGGAGACTCACATAAAAATGTTGAAGGTAATTACCAAGCACATGTTTATTGGGATAAAGAAATTAATCAAATTCATCCAAATAATTTTGATTATTTAAATTTTTAATGTAACTTTGTATAAAATATCACATAATTAAAAAATAAATAGAAATGGCAAAGAAACCCGCAAAATCAAGTTCAAGCTTCTCTTCCAAGTACAGAGAAAAGGCAAAAATTAGTCGTCCTGGTATTCACGCAAAAACCAAGAGTTCAAACCATAAACGCTCTAAAAATTATGTGAAGAAGTCTCGTGGACAAGGATAAAGATTTTACTATTCCAAAACACATCCTTGAGCTTTACTCACAAGTTCATACAAGGAAACCATTCCCATCTGTATGGGATTTTGGTTTTGTGGATAAATCGGTGCTCGAAGATACCAAGATAAAACCATATTTTGAAATTTTAGACACCAACGGTAAAGCGAGAGAAATTTATTTACACACTCCTGAGTATGATATTTACTTAATACACCTAATTGATACCTTTGAGATGTATTTTCTCTATGATTCTGAAATAAAAGATTCAGTATTAATAGCGGCAAGTAAACTAAAAAAATATAAAGTAAAATTCGAAGACTAAAATGGAACTATCATCAGAACAACTAAAAGAAAAGTTGGAATCAAACGAGAAATTTATATTGGACCTCTACGCTTCTTGGTGTGGTCCCTGTAAAGTTTTATCACCAATACTAGAAAGAGTAGAAACACAACTTAATCAACAAAACTCAGACGTTAAAGTCTATAAATTCAACATCGAAAGTGACCCACAACTTGTGAGTTCTTTGGGTGTAAGAGCGGTACCAACAATTAAATTTTATTCGGGTGGTCAGAACACCAAAACTAATGTTGGTATGATGACAGAATCGGCTCTACTTACTGAAGCTTCAGTTTTGTAATGATAAAAGTTTATTTGTTCACTATGGATGGTTGTCCACATTGTCAAGAAATGAAAGACATGTTGGATGAAAGTGGGATTGAATATACAGTCAAAGATATTGATAAAGATGAAGATGAATATGCAGAATATCAGACTTTAGTGGAGGGTAACGAATATGTACCAGCTTTTCTATGTGTTGAACTAGAAAAGAATAAAGTCAAAAGATACGGAGCATTTGCACCCGACAGGGACTACATGGAACTATCAGAGGCTTTAGATAAAGTCAAAGGTTTTATCGCAGGGTAAAATCTGTTTTTTTTCATTGTAAAGGGGGGATTTTTTAATTCCCCTTTTTTTATTATCTTTGTATCATGGACTTATCATATAAAGAAAAAGGTAAAAACGTAAGACACAATCCACTTAAACATTATGCAATGGAAGACGGAACTTTGGTTGCAATATATCAGGGATTTAGAGGTGGGAATCCATTATTAGATTTTATAGTGAAATATAAGAGTAAAGGTCAAAGACTCAGGACACCCAGTCATACTCATTGGATTGTAGACCTTCTTGTTAAATGTGAATACAGTAAAGAGGTTGTTGGTGAGTATGTTCAGACTATGTTGAACTTCTACGATACAACACAACCATTTAGAAATGTTACAGAAAGAGATACATATGAATTATCATTGTATGGTACTTTCGATTATGATTGTTTAGACGCACACGGATATTATTCTATTGAAACACTAACAGCGTTTATTGAGTTGTTTTCAAAGTGTGAAAAACAAACAGAAGGTGCATTTATGTTCAGAACCCTGTTACAGTTAGTTAAAGACTACTGTGACGGTAAGAAAGACTTCTATCAAGTAGTGGGATATTCTAAAAGAGTTTAAAGAAGTATAATTTCTTTTACTCGGTCTCTATTCTTCCAAGGGTAGTTTTCATTCAATACTAATATCTCATTTGCAAAATCATAGTTTTCTAATCCCAAGTGAGATATTAGTTTTTCAGGTTCAAAATCAAATATATCTAACACCAAACTCTCAACCCATTTTTTCGTTGTAATTAAAGATTCGCTGTCTATTGTTAAGTTGATATTTTCCCAAGATATATTATTCAATTCAGCATCTGTTGATATGTGAATATCTAAGGTTTTACATAGGTTCTTTTCGAATAAGTTGTGGGCGATGTATCTTGAAAGTATGTAAAGGTATTTTTCACTTCTAATATCTTTACCATATATTGGTTCAGACTTATATGTTCTTTTGGAAACAAGTAATTCCGTGTATTCTTTTGGTATTTCTAACTCACTTTCATTACTTACCACATTGATATACTGAGTGGTCCCAAAGTGTCTTAGATTTGCAAATAAACCCTTTTTATTCCACTCTAATAATTTCTTATAGTCCGTAAAATTCTCGTGATAGTTGGATTTGTATTTTGTGAAGAAATGATTATATAGTATTGTTGTCTTTTCTCTTTCTTTACCATACCCAACCATATCAAAAACCTTTACCAATATTCTCATTGGTTCAGGTATTGTTTCCATAAAAGACTCAAAAATTTCTGTTAGATTTAATCTTTCTTCGAGTGAGGTTTTACCAAAAACAATTAAGAATTGATTTACATTGGTAACTGAAATATCAATATAATGTTTGGGGTCGATAAGTTTTATTTTTTCTACAATTGAATTTGCTAAAAGATTACAAAGATTCGTCCCGAAGTAGGGATTATAAATAATATTTTCGTTAGACATGTGATAAATCTAACAATTAAATTTTATTAGTTAAATGTTATCTGAAAAATGTGAGTTATAAATTTCTTTTAAATTGTTCCAATCAGGATGAACGTAATCGAGATAAAGACTTGGTAATCTTGTTTCATCTTTTAAATAACTTTCCAAACTACCATGATAATCAATTAATCTATTATCTTCGTCCCAATAATTTACGTCAGCTATTGAACTTTCTATGGATTCTTCAAATATTTTATCTGCGTTTACTAAATACTGTTCTTTTGCTACTACAGAACCATTATATCTTGTAATATTAATAGTTTTCCATTTTCCTAATTCATTTGGAGAAACTCCAAAATATGCAGCAATTTCAGAGATAGTTTTTTCATAAATTTTATCAACACTTGCTTGGTCGTAAGCCCAATTAAAAAACCTGTTCATCTCATCTTTGAGTTCCTCGAAGCTATCAGACTCACTTAATAATTCGTATAATCCATCTCTTTGTGCGATTATTTGATTTAGTCTTTCAGTTGTTAAAATAAATGTGGAAGAATTGCCATCCGCTTCAATAAAAGACTCAATTAAATCATCACTACCATTAAATTCAATTTCTTTATTTAGGCCATCTTCTTTTATTTTTTCAATTAATCTTTGTTTGTTTTCAGGTGTTAGGTCATCGACTAAATCACTCCCAATATTTTGCATATCTGTATAATAATCAACATCACCACTTAAAACTGATTCTATATATTTTTGACCCGCAGAATTTCTACCCGAATCAAAGAATTCAGACAACTCTGAGATGTCATCTAAAATCATGTAATATTTCCCATCTTCCTCAATAACGTCAGATAATTTATCTGAAACATATTTTTTTACGGTATCTTTACTTACGTTATAGTAGTAGTAATTCAAGTATTGGATTGGAAATAATTCGGCTAATGTGGTATCAAACTTTTCTTTACTGGATAGACCCTCATCAATTACATAATTGAAAAATAACTCACTATCACCATTAAAATATTTTTTAATAATGTCTTTTAATTCCTCAATGTCACCGTCATTTAAAAGTTCTTCTATGTCCATTACTGTATAAATATAAAAAAAGGGAAGATTTTACTTCCCTTTTACAACGCAACCAAATTTTTATTATTTTTTAACAGTTTTCTGATAGTATTTTTCAACTGTCTTTTTAACTGCATTTACTACGGCTTCGTTGGTTGCCTGACTAGTTTGAACTGGTTGTGTTGGTTGTTGTGGTTTTTTACATCCGCATCCCATGGTATTGTTACTTAATTAAGTTTATTACTATAAATATTGTCTTATGATATATTATATCAACAAACAAATATTTATCAATATAAAATTGTACGATGTCTTTAATTCAAATTATAACGGAAAGTAGAAAAGATACTTTTATTTCAAAGTTTTCTAACAAGTTCACACCTGAACAATTAGAATCTATTGTTCAAAATTCAGAAAAAATACCAGGTCAAAACAAATACTTGATGTTTATGGGTAATACAATAAACCCAAAAAATTTCAAAGACGATTTATCTATTGTTACTAAATTATTGGAAAGGTTTTCATCTGTTGGTAGTAATCTACCTTTAAAGGATATTAACCAATATAAGAACATTGCTGAACTTAGAAACGCTCTGAATGAATATGATAATAGAGTTAGAAGAGAAATAAAAACAGTAGATGATGCAGATGTTGTTTATGAAGACGACACTCTTACTGTTGTAATGCCAAAGACTTATAAAGCTTCATGTCAATTCGGTGCGGGTACAAAATGGTGTACAACTTCATCAGACACTTATTTTAGAAGATATAATCAAGAAGCGAAATTGTTTTATTTCATTGATAAAAAAAGACCTACTTCAGACCCATTATATAAAGTTGCTTTACTACAAAAATTTGATGGTGACAAAACATACTTCAATGCTAAAGATGATGCTTTCACAACAGGTTGGATATTTGGTTCAGAAAAACTTGAAAAGATATTAAACCGTATCAACACTTACATAAGAACAACATTCCCTGAAGAACTTAAAATTTGGAATGATAAGGAGGCTGCAGAACAAGAAAGAAGAAGACTAAGAGCTCAGGAAGAAGCGAGAAGACAGGCTGAGAGATTGGAGGGAATACAACAAAGAAGAGAGGAGGGACACTTTGATTTAGCGCAATATCCAAATGATAGTGATACCATAAGAGCGAACGCATTATTTCAGCACCTAGTTACCATTGGTGAGTTAGATATAATGTCCGATGAAGACAAAGAAGAACTCCAAAGAATGCAAACAAATTTAGAGGAACTAAATACAAGATATGAAAATGGTGAAGAAGACCTTGTAGATGAGATATCTGACTTAGAACAAGAAATACAAGATTTTCAAAGTAATTATCAGGACATATACGATTTAGTTCCTGAAGGATGGACACACTATGGACTTCAAGTATTTTCTTTTGACGGTGCCGAATATGCTGTTGGTAGTGAACGTGAAATGGATGTTGCTGCTTGGGATTATGTGGACAATTTAATTGATGAGATTGGAATTGAAGGATTTAACGCTGGTTTTGTATCAAACTATGTAAATGACAGTGAGGTTGAAGATTATATTAGAGACTTTTTTGAAAGTGATGTTTATGAAAACCCTGAAGCTTATTTAAGTGATGAAGATAGAACATTAAGTGGTCAACAAGAACAAGAAATCGAAGATTTAAGAAGAGAAGAAAAAGAATTAGAAGCTAAAAGAGACGCACTTGAAACTCAAAAAGACGCACTTGATACTGGTGATGAAAATTGGGAAGAACAATATGACGCATTTAATGATAAAATTTCTGAAATAGAAGACAGACTTTTAGAAATCCTAGATGAAATTGAAGAAATAGAAAATAACCCTGATGGTGATTATGACACATCAAAATTGGATGATATTGTTGAAGATAGAGTTAGTTGGTATAGTGATAATCCTGAAAGATTCGTATCTGAATATATTGGAGAAGATTACTCAACGTGGGTTATTAATAATAATTTTGTAGATAGAAGTGAATTTATTAAGGGTGTCATTGACTCTGACGGATGGGGGACTTTATTAAATCCATATGATGGTACATATGAAGAAGAAACTGTCAACAATAGAAGTTATTATATAGTTAGGGTGAATTAATATTCATTTTAATATAAAAATGAATTAGATTAGGATATATGAAGACAGATTGGATGATAGATGAGCCGATTGATTTTGAGTACCAAGAGTACAAGATGTTGGCTTATTTTCAAAAAGTATCTCAAGACTTAGACAATTTTAAACTATATCCGCATTTCAGAGATATATCACTACATTATGCCAATTTTTCTAACTTAAAATCTAAAGACAAATATATTGTTCTAAAAAGTGAAATGGAAGATGTGGATGATGAAATATTGTTGACTGATTTGGAGTTTGCTGAAATTCCTAAAATGTCACCACAAGAGTATTCAGAATATAGGACAATAGTTGATTTTGCTGAAGATAAATTTAAAGATTATTTTTTGGTTGCAAAATCTGTTTGGACAATCATTTACGAATCACTATGGGTTAGTTTATTAGAGAATGACGACCAATTAAAAAGAGGTAGAGGGTATGTATTTTTTGATTATGGTGATTTAAACTACCTTTACAGATTCGAACAAAAACCTTTTAAAAGAAATAAAAAAGAAAAGAAAATGACTCTTACACCAATTAAAATAACACAAGAGTCTTTAGATATTCCAAAATTAATTTCAGAGGATAAATACGAATTGAAAAAACCTGGACATCCAATATTTGTTATTAAAATTAAAAAGAACACAGATACTTTTGTACCTTTGGAAGAAACAATACTACCTCTAATTAAAAGAAGAATTAATTCTTTTGTTCAACAAGCGAAACCAATTAAAACTTTAAAATAATTTTATTATATTTGTACTATGAAACATAGTCAAGAAAACGGAGATAAATCCCGTAACGGTAATAAATTGGAAAAATATTTTACCGAACAAACTGGATTGAGTAAGATTAAAAAGACTCAAAAACCAAGTTTTGTTAATTCTTTTGGTAGAAAACAAATAATTGATTTTGATTTTCATAAAAATGTTGACGGTGTTGACATTTACATGGATTTAACAACAACATATAGAACTGACAGATTAAAACAAAAAGCATATAACGCTGTAATGTACAAAAACAATTTCAAAGCACCATGTAAATTTTATATGGTTGTAGGGTCTTTGACAGAACATGGTAAAACAAAAAAACCAATCTTAATTGAGGGTATTGATGGTGTTGTAGAAATAAGTGAAGCAATTAAAATGTTGGTTTGAGTTATCAAATAATTTTACTATCTTTGCATTATGAAAGTTATATTCCTTGACCACGATGGCGTAATTTGCCTTTCCTCAGAATGGGGGGGTCGTTTTAAAAAAGAAAGAAAATTTAGGGAAGAGACAGGTGTTGAGAGAAAACTCAGTTCACCTCACTATGGATTACCTGTTGAATATAGGTTTGACAATTTTAATGATAAAGCAATTAAAGTACTGAATAGTATTTTGGAAGAAACAGGTGCTGAAATAGTTGTATCATCAGATTGGAAAAAGTGGGCTAATGTTGAAGAGATGGGTGAATATTATGAATCAAAAGGTATTATAAAAAAACCAATTGCTTTTACAAAAAACTTGCAAGATTGTACACATCATAATGAGAAAGTTTTTATTTGGTCAAGAGATTGGGATTTAGAACAATCAAGGAGTATCGAAATTAAACAATATCTAATTGACCATCCTGAAATTACGCATTGGGTTGCGATTGATGACCTAAACATGGGTAAAACAGGTTTACATTATGGAATGGAATTCGAACACGATTGGGGTTTAGATAACTTTGTTTACACACCGCTTTCAAACGAAGGTATTAAACAAAAAGGAGTAAAAGAAAAAGTATTAAAATATTTGTTATGAGAATAGGTAAACACAGTTTAAACACTCGTTTTGTAAAAAACATTAACAAAGAATTTGGTTTTGCACAATACGCGATACTACCTTCAATTACTTTCATTAAAAGTGAAAAATTTATAGAAACTGGTGTAACAATACCAATTTATATTCTTTCATTCTCTTTTTTATGTTATGAAGTTTATTTGGAATTTACACCAAACGATATTGATTAAGAAAAAACAAACATTTATAATTTTAATATGAAAACAATAAGGAATACAAAGACAGGAGAAATCAAACGTCTTAACGACAAAGAAGCTCACAAAGTTGTAACAGTACAGGGTTACTTAGGGTGGAGTTATGTTCCAAAAGAAGTGTGGAAGAATGAAGTTAGAGGACCAGTCGGAAAAAAAGAACAAACCAAAACCAATAACACAAAAAATGAAACTGACACCACAACAAGAAAAACTTCTAACGTCAAAACTAAGAAGACCAGTTCACGTTAATTACATAGCCCACTTATTAAGATGTGAGGTTATTGATGCTGAAAAACTTATGTTGGATTGGGAAAAACAAGGAATTGTTGAAGAGTACAATCCAAGCATCGGTAAGAAGTATTATAGTTTGAAAAACAATATTAAACAATGATAACAAAATTAGAATATGTTTGGCTTGACGGCTATATGCCAGAACCAAACCTAAGAAGTAAAGTAAAAGTATGTGACTTAGATTCTTGGAGTATTGAAAAACTACCAGAATGGTCATTTGATGGTTCATCAACAAAACAAGCTGAAGGACATTTTTCAGACTGTATTTTGAAACCTGTTAGAGTTTATGAAAATCCTTTAAATAAAGGAACAATTCGTTCTTTGTTTGTGTTGTGTGAAGTTATGAATCCTGATGGAACACCACACCAAACAAACACAAGGGCAAAGATTGGAAAAGAACAAGAAGATTTGTGGTTCGGTTTTGAGCAAGAATATACCATTATGAAAGATGGTAGACCTTTAGGTTTCCCTGACAATGGTTACCCTGAGCCACAAGGTAAATACTACTGTGGTGTTGGTAATGGACAAGTTCACGGTCGTGAGTTCGTAGATAAACACATGGAGTATTGTATCAAAGCAAACATTGACATTACAGGTACAAACGCTGAAGTTCTTTTAGGTCAGTGGGAATACCAAGTATTCTCAAAAGGTAAACTTAAAGCTGGAGATGACCTATGGATGTCAAGATACATTCTCCAACAAATGTCAGAAGATTACGGATTTAAAATTGAGTTCCACCCAAAACCTGTTCAAGGTGATTGGAATGGTTCAGGACTACATTGTAACTTCTCAAATGACAGAATGAGAAATGAAGGTGGGGAGGAATATTTTAAAAACATATTCAGAGCTTTTGATGTTAGACATGAATTACACATCGAAAATTATGGTTCAGACAATCATCTTCGTTTGACAGGTAAACATGAAACACAATCAATTGATAAATTTAGTTGGGGTGTTTCAGATAGAGGCTCGTCAATTAGAGTACCATTGGCAACTGCTAAAGAATGGAAAGGATATGTTGAAGACCGTAGACCCGCATCTAACGGTGACCCATACAAAATCGTAAATGTAATTTCAAACTCAATAGAATTTGCAGAAGTTTTGGATAAAACAAATGCGAACATTACAAACAATCTTGATACTGAATTATTAAGTAAGAAATATGGTACTTTAAATAACGAAGAACTATTAAAAGAGTTTATAAACGATGAGGACAGTAATGAATTAGAAGCAATTTTGGGAAACCACAACGAAAAAATTACTGAAATTAAATTTAACCCTGAAAGTAATTAAAATGTCAGAAGAAAAAAAAGAAACCGAAAAATGTATCATGTGTGGAATTGATACTGGTATTGTTAAACAAAAACCGATTCAAGATAGATTAGCGTACATTGAAGGGGCGGGTCAAATGTGTAGTAAATGTTTTTTAGATTTTTATAAAAAAGTTCATATAAAAGATGGTGATACTGAACAAAAACCATAAGAGAATAATACTAGTTGGTAAAGCTGGCTCAGGTAAAGACTTTTTACGTCAAAAATTTGAAAGTCGCGGTTTCAAGTATGCGGTCAGCTATACAACAAGACCACCAAGAGAAGGGGAAGTCCAAGGTAAAGATTATTATTTCATTAGTGAAGACGACGCGATGGTACTTACTCAGTCTAATTTTTTCTATGAATATGTAATCTTTAATGGATGGATTTACGGAACCTCAATAACAAGTTTCAATAATGACGATTTGTTTATTATGACACCAGCGGGTGTATCTCGTATCAAACCTGAAGATAGGGATAATTCTTTTATAATTTATTTGGATATACCAACAAGTGTTAGAATAAAAAGATTAAGTAAAAGAGATATGCCTGGTGATTCTGTTAGAAGAAGAATTGAAGCTGATGAGTTGGACTTTGATGACTTTATTGATTATGATTTACGTATAACAAACTCAGATTTCTGATGGAAGAATTAAAAGATTATTTAAATAGGATTACGGTAGGTAACTGTATTGACGTTATGTCTGAATTACCTGAAAATACAGTCGACTTATTAGTAACATCACCACCATATAATGTTGGTATCGAATATGACCAACATGACGATAGGGTTAGTATGAATGAATATTGGCAGTTTACTGAAGATTGGTTAAGAGAGTCATTCAGAGTGTTGAAAGATGATGGTAGGATTGCTGTTAATATTCCTTATGAAGTTAATGTACAAGACAGAGGAGGTAGAATTTTATTTATGGCTGAGTTTTGGGCGATAATGAAAAAAGTTGGATTTAAGTTCTTTGGTTTAGTGGACTTAAATGAGGACTCACCACATAGAAGTAAAACTACCGCTTGGGGTTCATGGATGTCACCATCATCACCATACATTTATAACCCAAAAGAATGTGTTATTTTAGCATATAAAAACTTATCTAAAAAGGTAGTTAAAGGAATTCCGCAATGGGAAGGAACTTGGGACCAAGTACCTGATGTAAAAGTTCCTGGTTTATTTAAAAATAAGTTGGTGTATGAAGAAAAGGATAAAAAAGAATTCATGAGTTTAGTTTATGGTCAATGGGATTATTTTGCAGACACAAAACAAATGACCAAAGCTACCTTTTCAATGGACATTCCAACTAAAGCAATTAAAATTTTAACATATAAGGGTGATATTGTTTTAGACCCATTCATGGGTTCAGGGACTTCAGCATTGGCTGCTGAGTTTTTAGGAAGACATTGGATTGGTATTGAATTGAGTGAGTCTTATAGTGAAGTTGCGAATAGGAGAGTTGGTGAATATCGAGCCAAATTATTACAGACAAAATTACAATTAGAAGAGGTTAGCAAGTTCTAACCTCTTTTTTTTTCTATCCGTGTATTTATTAGTATGGAAAATGTATCAGAAGTAGTTGCTGGTTTACAGGAACTTTTTAATCAAGTCAAATATTTTCATTGGCAAACTAAATCATTAGCCCAACATGAAGCTTTTGGAAAAGTGTTCGATTCTTTGTCAGATTTGATAGATGAATTTGTTGAAGTTTCAATGGGTAAATATGGTAGACCATCAACCAAAGGTCAAGAATTAGAAATGTTCGACTTAGAAGATGTAGATATAATGGATTGGACTTCAGGTGTTGTTGATTACCTAATATCATTTGATGATATTTTAGATGATGTTGAAGATACAGATTTATTGAACATACGTGATGAAATGATGGCACAATTTAATAAATTAAAATACCTATTAACACTTAAGGAAAGTAAAAGAAAAAAAGTAATAAAACTTACTGAGGCTGATTTATATAGAATTGTTAAAAGAGTTATAACGGAAGAAAATGAAACTGCAAAAAAACAAATTGTTGGTAGTTTAATGTCAACAGATGGTCAATATGTTAATAGAGTAATAAAAAGTCTTGGACAAAATTTAAAAACAGAATTATTTAGAATTGTTGATGTTAGTGGTAAAGTGATTAGACAAAAGAACGAACAAATCGCATCTAGAGACATGTACATCGATAAAAACGAAAATTTTATATTTGTTCCTAAATCAAGTATTACCGTCGCTCTTTTCAAAAAGAAAACTGACCCAAAAAATCCTACAGATTATCCTACAGTACAACTTAATTTTGGAGCTGACGAATCAGGTAAACTATACGTAGAAGGTGTTGGGGCATAATGGGAAAAACATTAATTAGGGAATCGGGAATTAGAGACATTAAGGAACTTGCTAAAAGGTATCCTAAGGCTAAGATATATTTTCACCAAGATTTAGATGGTGTAACCACTGCAATTGCAATGAAAAAATACCTTGAATCTAATGGTATTCAGGTTCCTGAGGTTGAAATAATTCAATACGGTGACAGAGAGTTTGCTGTGAGTAAAATGGATGCAGAGGGAGATACGATGCCTGTTCTTGTTGATTTTGCGCACGGTAAACCAATGTTTAAAATCCATACAGACCACCACGATACTCAAGTAGGGGCTGAGGACACAAAAGCTACTTCGTTCAAAGAGTCACCATCTAATGTGAGAACCATTTCTCAAGTTTTATCTCCAAGAGATATTTTTACAGATACCGATATCAATTTAATATCTACAGTTGATTCCGCAAAATATAAAGGAATTCAACCTAAAGATGTTATGACTTATTTGTTCAGATTAGATAAAGAAGCTGGTTTAGAAAAGAATAAATTTGCAATGGGTTTAGTTGCAAACAAATTATTGCTAGCATACAAAAACAAACCTGGTTTTTTAGAGGACTTGGTTTTGAACTCTGAACCCTCGTTATACTCAATATTAAATAATATAAAAAGATACGCAACTGAAAGAGGTTTTGCATCCGCAGAAGAAATGTCAGGGTATCAGAAAGATTATATTGAGAAACAAAAACAAAGTGAAAATGTAAAATACGAAGACGGGATAATAATCCAATACGGAGGAGGTAGTATGTACAAACCAGGTTCATACGATAGATACACGCCATTTGAGATATATCCTGATGCCGATTTCTTAGTTATCGCTTGGCCGATGGGACTTGTACAAGCATCTTGTAACCCATTCAAAGAAAACAGAGCTTTACCAGGTATTAATTTAGGAAAAATTGCCACTGATATGTTAGATTCTGCCAAGTCTTGGTTTGAATCAAAAATCATACCTCTAACAACATTAAAATGGGTTAGTGAAACATCCGCAACAGAAACTTCTGTTGGTTTTACCAGTAAAGATTTAGAGGCCTTTTACCCTGAAATTGCAAACAAATTTAAAAGTTCGGGTGAGGATGTTTGGAACAAGATTAGTAAAATAATGGACAAACCATACCCAATGTTAACTGAAGAAGAATTATCATTATTAGATAATTTTGGATTACCACTTTGGGATATAGTTAAAGCCAATTCTGGTGGTCACAAATGTATTACAAACATATCAGGTCTTAATTATTATGGTAGAGGTAGAAGAAAACCATCAGGTGGCGGGTACAAAAAAGACCCATCTTCTGAAAGTCCATATGTACAACTAACAAAGAGTATCCAAAACAAATTGGTAGAAATATTAAGACAAGAAATTAAAGGGTAAACTGAACATTCTGACCCTCTTCAATTCCACACTCATCACAAGTTCCCGAAGGTAATTCCAAAACGTATTGTCCTGAACCATTGTAGTGTTCACATGGTTCTTGATTACAAGTGGGACAGTTTTTGTGTATTGATGTGATTTTCCTATTTGGGTCCATGAAAATAATATCTAAAGGTGTAATACAGTTTTTCATCCAAAAACTTTGTTCACCATTTTCTGGCATCATAAATAACATTCCATTAAAATCTTGATTAAAGTTTTGACCCATCATACCCTTTTGAATTGTCTCAGGTGTAAGACAAACCTTAACTTTGAATATATTGTCATTTACAAGTACTCTCATATTTATTATAAATATAATGTATGAGTAAATACGCTGGTGTAATCGTTAGATTTGAAAACAAATGTCTCTTATGTAAAAGAGCACCACATAATGATTTTTTACCCAACGTTTGGTCAATACCTTCAGGACATGTTGAAGAAGATGAGAGTGATATTTCTGCCGCAGCTCGTGAGTTTTATGAAGAGACAGGGTATATGGCTAAAGACTTAAGATACATATCAAAAATGGAAAGTGCAAATGGAAAAGGTGATGTTGCTTTATTTTTGATGGATGTAAAAAAACCACTTTATCCTGATTTAGAAAACGCTCAAGATGGATACGAACACACTGAGTGTGATTATTTTTCACTCAAATCCATACCACGTACAACAAAAGAATTAAAGAAAGTTTTAGAAATTTTGTTGAAGTGATTTGACTTTTCAAAAATAAAGCTATATTTATTTATCACAATCCCGAAAAGATTTCTTAAAAAAGTTTAAAGGGGGACTTGACAAAATCAAAATCCCTTCGTAACTTTGTAATCCAATTAAGGGAAAATGTTCTTTAACTTATGAATATGTCCAACACAGGACAAAATATTATGGACCCCTCCATCTATTTCGTTCAGTGTTGATAACAGACATAATTCGGCGGTTTAGCGTCGATACAAGATAACCCCAGCAATGGGACTATAGGGGCGAGAGTTTCAACAGAACGGGTAGCTCGGTGTCACGAAAGTGGCTCACAACTAAACAGATTACCTACGGGTAGGTCCTCATGGGCAACAGCTGAGAGGAAATATTCATTCTGACTACGTGAGGTGTCAGGATTGAGGTGGAGACACCAACAGGAAAAGGTAAAGGGAATGGTTCGACTCAGACGCCAATCTGATGTAGGGCTAGGTCACCAGTTCATCACAGGTATCCAAAGGGTAACCTACCGATATCAAGTTGAACCGTAGTCTTGGCGGATTACAGAAAGGTGAGTGGTATTTCCTTCTTCAAAAGAGAAGCTAGCCACCTCAGAGCTCATCTTTCATTACACTCACTATGTTGATTTAATTATGAAAAATTAAAACTACAGAAAAGGAAAAGTCTCTGAGCGGTTAAGCTGAAAGTCACCTAATTCCTCGAGTGGCGACACTAACGGGGAAATTGACAGGACCCCAAGTCCTTCAGTTTTGACTAAGAAAGTCCTAGTACCTGGGCACGGGTTTAGGGAGTCCGCAAGATTCCATAGAGACGAGTAAAAGTTGAGTAGGATTAACCGATACGAGTGATTGACGTAAACAATCGGTGATGACTCAATACAGATGGCAACATTTGTGGACAATGTGAAGAACCTCTAGTAAAGGATAATGTCACGAAAGATGGGTCAAGAATACGTGTAGTCTCAGCGTTTCAGCCTTACCACCCCTTGGATAGTATCCTTGGGCCGACTTCGAAGTTTCAAATGTACACCCCACGATAAACCAATTTCGTGGGGTTTTTTATTTGGTATTATCAAAACTTTTTTGTAACTTTGTACCATGACTCACTACCAACTCAACTTTGTACATCCTGTGTTAGGTGAATTGACATCTCCGACCTTCACCGACCAAACACAATTCCGTATATTCTGTAAAATGGTTCAGGCTTCTTTGGCTTTAAAACAAGACCTTACAACCTATGACGCACAGGACTTGTTCATCCACATTCCTTACAAAGTATTGGTTGAATCTATTGTTGTGTCTAAAGTAAATGGATTGAACTTAGCCGACTACGTAAAAGAAAAGGCGAAGATTGCTACTCAATAATGAAGGGTCTATCGTTACGATAGGGTCTTGTTAATTCTGGGTCCGTCATTCCTACATGGTGACTATCACCATAGTCAGTATCTTGATGGTCTGGGTTATAATTCCAAAAGTCATCTTTAATTTTTTCAACAAACTCATCAAGAAGTTCTTGATTGTCCGCTTCGGCTGAAAAATCTACACTCCAATTCGCATATTCTGTTTGTTCTCTTTCTTCAATCCAATTAAACGAATATCTTACAAATCTTGAAATAGGTGTTGAAGTTGATATTTCTTTACCATAATTGTCATTAGCACATAACACATATTGCATGTAGGCATCATCATCGGCTCCCCTATTACCAATATTCAAATATTTTTTCAAACTTTTAAGTACTGATATTGAATGTCCTTTTAGATAATCACCATTATAGTAACTTTCACTAAGTTGTGATAGTTCTTCCTGACTGTAATTGTCCAAAAAAAACTCAACTATAAAAACTTCTTTTTCGGTAAGTGTCGGTCTACTTGAAGACTCAGATTCAAGTAAAGAAACCATAGACATTGGCTTTGTTTTTCTTTGTTTGTTTACCAATTTAAATGTATCACTTTCAGTTATTTCAATATTTTGACCAGAGAACATATCTCTACCAATCCATACATTATTATTGCTTTCAACAAGTTTTACAACCCTTGAACCTTTGGATTCACAAAACAATACATCATTTTTTCTCAAACTTCCGAAACTCATTTCATATAAATATTTGACTATTCAATAAATGTTTAATAACTTTGTATTATGAGAGACCTAACCATACAAGACGTAATGGACAAAAGAATGGTTCACCCTTTGGGTGGATACCAATCTCGATTTGAGGTTGGCGAATATGAAGTGTCAGTTGTTGGTGGAAGACACGGATTATACGGTGATTTTGAAACCACTTTCGAACTTGCAATTTTTGACAAAAATGGTGAATTTGTCACAGAAGAATTTGTAAAGAGAGGAAATGGTGACGTTGAGGGTTGGCTCGACAAGGAACAGTTGATGGATATAATCAACTCAATTCCTTAAGTTTCTTGTTTCTTAAAAACAAGTGGTGGAATCTGAACTATCCGTTCAGCCCTAAGGGTGGAATTATTCCACCCTTTTTTTATATTTATATGTAATGGAAAACGAAAATATTGTTATCTACCCAAGTCAGTTCGACCCAAGCATTCAGGTAATGGTTATATTTCCTGGTCATGAAAACTATGACGGGTTAAAACCTTTGTTTGATGAATTAGGTTTTGGGTTTGTTGCACCTGAGGAAAACCTTGTTATAATCAATGGTGATATATTAGGTTCAGAAGATAATTTGGATATAGATATATTGAGATTTATTGAAGCTCACGAACTAGCTCACACAATGTTAAAACACAATACAAGAAATCCTGATGACGAAAAAGATGCTGACCTTTATGCTTTTATATTACTGGGTGGAAAGAACTACGACACAGCTCAGGAGTATTTGGTTGACAGTTTTGAAGAAAGACACGGTGAACCATTTGATATTTCGATGATTGAAAAATTTAGGTAATTTATTATATTTCTTGTATGGAAGAAAGTGAAATCTGTTTAGATTTTATCAAGAATTTTTATTGGATTACAGTTACATCTGATGGTGACAAGATGATAATATTTCACGACTGTTTAGAGGTTTCCAAGACAAATAAATTAAAGTGGATTGGTGCGGTAATGGGTGTTGATATATTTTTGATTTGGGATAAAGCAGAAAAGATTACAACTATCAATATTGATAAAAAAGACAATACAAAAACAATATCAGCAATTACTAAGAGTTTTAAAAACCCACAAACATTTTCTTTTATAAAATACTTGATTGATAGTTTTGACAAATACAATAGAAAAGTTTCAATGCCATTAGAAGAAATTAAAGAAGAATTTCCTTTGTTGTTTTTGGATGAGGAAATAAAAGAAAATCCAATATTCTTTAGTGATGTAATTAGAAACTATGCTTAAAATTATTTAATTGGACCACCAGTTAACCAAGCGTCACAAGTTCTTGCACCCGCACACTTGAACCAAAATAATTCACAAAACCCTAAATTAGCTTCTTCAACAATACCTTTACCTTCAGGACCAATTGCGTCTGAAATTTTTTTAAGGATTTCTTTTTTCTGATTAAAAGCCGCACAATTACTACAAGTGGAAGACTTTGCCATTTCAAGAGAAGTATCCCACATCTGAGCTTTATTTTCCCAAAATTCTTTAGAGTCTTTCTTATTTTCAGGATTTAAAGGGCCATACCCATATTCTTTAATTGTTAAATTCCTGTTTAAAGTATTTAAGTCTAAGTCTTCTATTGCTGAATAACGATTTGTACCTTTTAAATTTTTTTCTTTTTTTAACGCTGCTGGTGTGTTATAACCTTTAAAGTCTGAAAGATTTTCATTTATAAAATCATCGTATAACTCGTTTAATTTCATATTAATAAATATTAACACTCATTCCAAACTACCATCTTGAATTTTTCAGGACTCAAACCTAAAAAATTTGTTCTCCATTCGCTTTGACCAAAAAAATCTAAATTATTCCATTCATTCCTGTGTCTCCAAAAAATGTCAGCAACATGTTCCCAATCTTGTTTTAATACAAATTCCTCTATTTCTTTTTTCTTGTCATAAACTAGATTGAATTCAAAAGAATCCCATTCATAATGAAACACCTCAAAACATCTGTCTTCAGAAACATAATCTAAAGAAAGGTCAATACCCCATTTAGATTTTAAATTAATTAATTTAAATAACATCGGGTTATTTTTAGAATAAGTTTTCAATTGTTCCAATGCCAATTCAGAATAAGATTTTCTTTCAAATAAATCAGAATGATTTATATGTACACCACTTCTTTTGTTTGAAACAAACCAAGGATTTCTTATAACCTTTTCATGTCTTCTGACTTGAAAAACTATGTTATTGAATTTACAAAATGATTGTTCTGACTCTGTGAGGTTATACCCATTTTGGTCAAATAAATCCACAGAGTAAGGATTTAATAATATTTCTATTTCTGAAGTCGGATTAATTAATGATGGTAAAGGATTTAACTCAAATTCTGTAAGTATCATATTTTTAAGGTAAGAATTCTATTTTGATTTTCAAGTCATTACTACCTCTTTTTATTCTATGATAGATACCTTTTGGTATTTCAATTATATCACCAACTTTTAGAGTTACGGGTAAATCATCATCCATCTGAAACATCCAATCATTACCTTCTAATACGGTAACTCTTCTATTTTCATTATCAAAATGCCACTTTAACTCATCAGTTTCAACATCTTTAGAAAAGATGCGTATCCAATAGTTCTCAAACTTTTCTTGTGAGAATGGTAGTTCCATAAATAAATTATAATCTGATTACCAAGAAGCTGAAGATTTCAATCCAAGTTGTTTAGCATATCTACCAACATTACAAGCCCAATAACCTGCAGTTGTCCTGTCTTTCTTTTGGTCACATTTGTGACGAGCTCTAAAAGACTTTGCCGCTTTTGGATTTGCGTTTCTAACTCTAAGACCAGGAAAACCAAAAGTAACCTTTTTTACATTACCACCTGGACTTTTAACATATACCGCAAACTTTTTTGGTCCGCCTGGTGTTCTGAATGGTTTATTAAGTTTTACATTTTTTCCTCTGTGTAAAGCTTCACTTAACCACTGAACATCTTCTTCAGTAACAACCTCTTCAATAAAAGGTGCATCTAAATAAACAACTGAACCATCTTCTAATACTACTGACTCACCTAAATCAGTTTCAATCAAACCTAAATCATCTTCATTTAATTTAATCAAACCTTCATAGTGAAGTTCTCTTACTTCATTTACAAGTTCAAAGTATTTTTTTGAATATACTCTAAATACATTTTCAGTTAATGATAGATTTTCTTGAATGTGGTATCTTAAATTATCAGATACATCAATATCTTCTGTTAATACTAAAGATTTGTTTTGTTCTTTTAGTAATGATTCGTGTAATATTTGTTTTAGGTTCATATTATAATAGCTCTTTAATTTTTTTATCTACAAGTTCTTTCATCATAAATAGTTTCTTAAGTTTATCTTCTCTACTTTCAGAAACATTTTCTATTGATTCTTTCAAATCTTTTATCTCTTCAAATTTAGATATATTCCAATCGGACATTTCGTAATGTGCATCTTCCTCGTCAATCAGCTCTCCGTCATTTGGATAAAAGTCGCCAGTATCATAGTGCCACCACAATGAATTTATTGAAAATAACTTTTTTTTGTAACGATAGTATTCATAACCTGATTTATGAAAAGTACATTCCGTTTCTATTTTGAAATTTTTTTCTTGTGGCAATTTTATATTATTTTCAGTTAAATTACCACTTTTAATTAAATCGTAGTTATCAAGGTAAACATGAAATATAAAGTCGACATCAGATTCATACAAATCAAAAACTCTTCTTGTAGTTCTGATTTGGTTATTAAATTCATCAATAGACATTCTTTGACGCTTACTAATTTTGTCAAACACATCAGGAGTTATTCCATCCTCTTCAATTAAGAATTCTATAATTGAAATTATGTTATCCTTAGATAAATCCATAATGATAAATATTTAATAAGTATGGAATTTCCACTTGACGAATTAATAGAGATATTTTCATCTGAACTACACCCAAATAATGACCTAAGAACGGTTAAAGACTTAATCTTTAGGCACCCTCTGATGAAAAGTGAATACCAAAATATGTCACTTGAGCAATTGGCTCTATTGATATACAGTGTATATTTTGTTTCCAACGGTAGAAAAGTTGAAGTATTAAACAGATTAAGAGAAAATATAGTTTTTTACATCGTTTGTGACTTTGATTATAGTTACCCAAAAACTGTAAGTTGTGATACTTGCGACGGTGATGGTTATACAGATTGTAGTGGATGTGACGGAAGTGGTGAAGTTTCATGTAGTGAATGTGATGGTGAAGGAAGTAGGGAGGTTGAAGATGATGAGTGGGAAGATTGTGAGGTATGTAACGGTAATGGTGAAGTTTCATGTAGAGAATGTAACGGAAGTGGTAAAGAAACTTGTTATGACTGTGATGGAAATGGTGAGATAGAAAGAGGTGAAGAAATTGATTATAGAAATTTATTATATGTGTCAATATTACCTTTATCTGTTATAGAAAAAATGAAACAACAGGATGGAGACCTAACAACTGAATTCAACGAAGAGTTTGAACAAGTGTCCAGACTAACTCTAATTTTAGATAGAGACGCATACTCCCGTGCTATTGATGATGATAGTTATTATTGGAGGGATGTGGAAGAAGGTACCGAAATGTTTTATGGAGTTGTAGATGGAGAACTAAAAGTAACTGAAGTAGATTATCCAGAATTTAATTAATAGATATCCATCTTAATCCAAGGAACAATATACGGCATCCTAAAAAACTCAAAAAATAATTTAATTTCTGCGTACAATTGATTTTGCCAATTATGTTTGACAATAGAGTCGGATATAATATCAGCAAATTTTTCTTTATCTATTTTATCAACTTTCATAAGATTCGAAAAACTAATCCTAAGAAAAACATTCGCATCTTTACTCCAAATACTAATGGGTACATACTGAAAAGTTTTGTACCTTTCAAGTTCTTCGTCAATCTGTTCAAAATAATCACCCATAGTAATTTCGCCAACTTCAAAAAAGTCTCCATAGTTATCAGAAAAATATTCTTTTATAAAATCTTTATAAGCTTGAACAAATTCTTCCTTATCTAAGTTAGCGTATTCTTCTCTATTTAAGTTTTTTGCCATATCTTTATAAATATAGAAAAAAATAGTATATTTGTACTATGATTGATATTGTTTTAGTGAGTGTGTTAACATTATTTCATCTATACATGTTGTCGGCAGTAAAAGACAAAGAAAAAAGTTAATATTTATTATTATGAATCCAAAAATAGAACAAAAATACACAGGTGATACTGAAGATAGAGTAATGAATTATTTACGCAGAAATCATCCTGTTCATGAAATAAGATTGAAAGGATTCGAAAAACCATTCAAATCAATATCGATTGATGATAAACTCAGACCTTTAAACAGTAAAAAATATATAGTAAACTTACTGTTTCAAGAAATAGAATATTCTGAAAAATTCAAAGATGTTGAAGAAAGCGTAATCAGGAGAACAATCAAAAAATACATAGATTATTTGATGCTTGATTAAGTAAAATTTTTTTTTTAGAATTGGAACATGACTAAACCAATTCTTATTGTGCGATTTCCATATCGGGATGGATTTAACTACGAACCACATTTAAAACACATTCAAGAACATCTTGTTTCTCAAGACTATCATATTCTTGTTACAAAAGAATCGGACTTAGAAAGAGTTGAATTTGAAACACACAATGTTTTAAATGCGACTGATATTGAATTAGAAGAACTTAAAAACCAATTACAAGAACAATTTAATAAATAATACTATGCCTGAATTTGAAACTTACGTAGACGTTGACATTGATGACTTTTTGAATGCTTGCTCTAACAGAGAAAGAGACGACCTGATTGATGCTTTGGAAGAAGATGGTTGGGTTAAAAGAGTTGCAAGAAGAGGAGCCAAAACTAATGAACAAGGACCATCCATTTTGGAAATGGAATGGCAAGAAATGTGTAACAAACTGTCCGATATAAGATTACGTATTTCACGTGATGATGAAGAAACAATTAAAAGAATTTTAGAAAGGTATTAATATGGAACTTAAAACAAAAGAAAGATTATTTTTCACAGGTTTATTCCTGTGGGTTGTTATGATGATATTCGTAGCACTTACATTCGCAAGTTGCCAAAACAACACAAGAGTTAAGTCTGTCGATACTGAAACATTAATTATAGATTCAATATGGGTTAAAAAACCTGGTGAGATTAATACTATGCAAACTGATTATAGATACTTTGCAAGACTCACAAATGGAAAAGAAATTATGGTGAATAGTTTTACAAAGGTTGGAGATACAGTACACTTTGTTTTTTATAATTTGGAAAAATATAAATAATTCGGTAACTTTGCATTATGAAAACAATAATTGTATTAGTTATTCTTTGTTGCAACTCACAAAGTGAAAGTGGCTACAAGTATGAAGCGAAGAATTTAACCACAAACCAAACAGGTGATTTTTATACCCAAGTTAAATATAACGAAGGTGATACGGTAAAAATAGAAATAAAATAAGATGGAAAGAAAATTAGCAACAGTCAGGATTATTACGGACATCAGACCTATTGAAGGTGCTGATAAGATTGAACTTGCCAGTGTTGGCGGTTGGAATGTTGTTGTTGCCAAAGATGTTGGACATAAGGTTAATGATATGGTAATCTATTGTGAGATTGATTCTTTTCTTCCAATTAGAGAAGAGTTTGAATTCTTACGTAAATCATCTTACAAGAAAATGGGTGACCAAGAAGGTTTCCGTCTAAAAACTATTAAACTTCGTGGTCAGGTTTCTCAGGGACTTATCCTTCCTATTCACGTTTTACCTTTGGGTGAAATGGTTCACGAAGGTCAGGACGTAACTGAAATGTTGGGTATTGTTAAATACGAACCACCAATTCCTGCAGAACTTGCTGGTAAAGTTAAAGGTCAGTTTCCATCATTTTTACAAAAGACCGATGAAGAAAGAGTTCAAAACTTGGTTAATGAATATGAAAAATATAAATTGACTTCTTCTCATCAGTTTTACGTGACTGAAAAACTTGACGGTTCATCCTCAACATTCTACATCAAAGATGGTGAGTTCGGTGTATGTTCTCGTAATTTAGAATTACTTGAAACGGAAGGTAACACGTTTTGGAAAGTAGCTCGTGAAATGAACTTGGAAGAAAAACTTAAATCAACAGGT
>Ga0222713_10001380_pt1 | contig 27285 bp, 42 predicted proteins | sample C33_649DmetaG_FD_165061 | JGI IMG/M metagenome (GOLD analysis project Ga0222713, IMG submission 165061) | Estuarine water microbial communities from San Francisco Bay, California, United States - C33_649D | ecosystem: Environmental > Aquatic > Marine > Unclassified | place: USA: California... | reverse complement strand
ACGGTTGGCGAAGCCCCGGAGCGCCGTCGGGTTGATGGCCTGGGGCGCCGTCATGAGCCGCTGTATCTCGTTGTACACCTTCGTGGTGATCTCGTCCTTGGCCTTCTGGTTCAGTATGCCCGTGGCGGGATCCCAGAGCCCGTCGTCTATATCGAATATCTCTGCATTAGGGACGCGACGCCGCTCTGCGTCCTTCAGGGACAGGGCCTGCTGTATCATCTTCGTGGCGTTCTGCTTGTTCTTAAGGGCCGTGAAGATGTTGCCGACCAGCCCGCCCGAGTTGAGAAGGCTGTCCAGGCCTGGATAGACCCCAGTCTGCTGCTGGCCGGCGCCTCGAGGCGTGGAAGGGACCGTCTGGCCCATCCCAGGCCCCGTGTTTGCAGGGGTGGTGGCGGGCTGCTCCTCTAAAAGCCTGACGTATTCCTTGAAACTCATGCGGAACCTCAAAGCTATATAGGCGGCAAACGCCCTCTATTTTCCTGCCGAGGCGGTCGTGGCGGCCTAGAGTCAGGAAACGGAGGTTTTTATGGAATACAATCTGCTGCCTGTGGTCGACCCCAAAGTTTGCTTCTCCGTGGAGAAGATGTGCCAGCAGGAGAACGACAGGTTCATACTCGAGTACCTCAGGGACATCAAGAAGAACAACCCCATAGTCGCCCTCTGGATCACGAGATTCGCGAAGACCACAAACGACAAGCTGGGAGCGGTGGCCTGCGCCGCCATAGCCTACAAGTTGCTGGAAAGCCAGTCGGAGGCAAATATGCTTGCAGAAATGTACAAAACCTGAAAAGTCTCGCTAGATATCCATATCTCGAGGGGAGGGGTATGGATCACAAAGACGAAAGAACCCTCGGGGACAGAATCAGCGACTCCGTGGCGAAGTTCGGCGGGTCATGGCGCTTCATCATATGCGCCGTCATAGTGATCAACATCTGGGTCGCCATTAACCTACTCACGATCGCATGGGACCCCTACCCCTTCATACTGCTGAACCTGCTGCTGTCCCTCGTGGCGGCGTTCCAGGCTCCTTTCATCCTCATGTCGCAGAGAAGGGTCGAGATGAAGCAGGACGCGATCTACCGCAGCCTGTTTCGCGAGATCAAAGAGCTGATAGAGGTTGACCTCAGCCTTGAGCATCAAGTCTTGGAGAGCAACAAGGAGATTAGGGAGAAGCTAGAGGCGCTCCAGAAGTCGCATGAGGACAGAGGTCGAGAATGAGGTACAGGGCCGTCTGCACCATCACGTGGGACTTCGCAGCGGAATGCACCAAGGACGAGGCATTGGAGGCCGTGCGACAAGAGCTTGAGAGGTTCCCCATAGATGGCAAGGAGAAGCCCAAGCTGCTCGCGCAGGTCGAGGTGCTGAAGTCCAAGACGGACAGGATCAAGCTGTTTGAGGTGGACATCGAGGACTTCATGTCCTCGGTCAGTTCAGAGCCATGCAAGAAGACCTTCCCCGGCTGCGGGCGCTCATACCCGGTGAAGATGAACGTGGACAGGTACAGGCTCTTCCAGTCGAGGAGGGACTGCGTCGCCTGCGGGCTCACTGGCTCGAAGGTATTCCTGGAGTGCAACCCCGCAGATATGGTCCCGCACTTCAACATGTACGGCGAGCATGAGGGCGAGCTTGTTCTCTTCACCAAGGACCATATCGTCGCCAAGGCTTTCGGCGGCGAGGACAGGCTTGATAACTACCAGACGATGTGCTGCACCTGCAACTCGCTCAAGGCGCACCACAACCTAGGCATAGCAGAACTCAAGAAGCTGCGGAGCCTGTACGACGCACACAAGACTTCCCTGCCCAAGCGAAGGCTTCACGTCATGCTGGACGAGGCTAGGAACTCGATGTGCAAGCCATGGCCAGGCAGCACGATAAAGGACTTGGGGCTGGCCCCGGGGCCAAACCAGGCTATGGCGCAGATCGACTTGGCGATCAAGAGGGTGGGCGACGACCTTGTGGCCGGCGAGTGGGACGGGGAAGAGGGGTCGGTATACCGAATTGAGAGGGGCGCCTTGCTGGAGGTGGCGGTAGAAATCAACGACGAGTGTTGCTGCATGTTGTCGGACGGCCACGTCGCGCGCTTCAAAAAGAGCTACCTGGGCCGTAGATAAGGCAGCGATCTTTGGCCGGAGAGGGCCAAAAGGAGATTTATGCCGTTGGAACCATGGGAGATAGAGCTCCGAAACCAGCTGGGCGGGGCTCAAGATACTCAACCGCAGAAAAAGGCAGAGGCCGCCGCCGCCCCCGCACCCCAAGCCGAGCCGCAGCCGCAGCAGCCCGTTCCCGCCCCAGAGCCAATGGTGGCCCCCGCAGCGCCGAGGCAACAGTCCTCCACCTCCTCCTTCCTTGCCGCCCTCGTGTTCCTTGCGGTGGTAACGTTGCTCGTCTACGACCACAAGAATGGCGGCAGGATCAAGAGCAAGATCTCGGGCCTTTTCGTGACCAAGACCGAAGCCCCGGAGAAGCCCAGAAGGCCGATCGAGCCCAAACGCGAGGAGCCCAAGCCGTCGCCGCAACCGCAGGCGCAGCCACAACCCCAACCCGAAAAACCGAAGGTAGAGGCGCCCCAGAGCAAGGGCGACCTCGAGGCGCTCCGTTCGGAGAACAAGGCGCAGATAGACGCGCTGAACAAGAGGCTGGACGCCGCCGCAAACAAGCTCAAGCTCATGGGGCTGATGGTCAACGAGAACTTCAACATCATCGGCCAGCAGATAAGCGACAGCTTCATCTACATGAACAGCGACTGGACTCTGGACAGGATGCCCAGGTACCTTGACCTTTCACCTGAGGACAGGCAGTACCTCGAGCAGTACGTCAGGCAGACCTCCAAGTCTAGTAAACCTTGAAGTTCGCTGGACCCGTGTAACCCGTGGCCCTTCCGAGCGTCCTGATGGCGCTGGCGAGGTAGGACGCCGTTATCTGGGCCGTGTCGCGATCCTTGCGAAGATCATACACGAGCTCGACCTGCATGCTGTGCACCCCGGCGTCCTTGTCCCACATCCTGAAGTACTGGTTCATGTTCGACTTCGACCAGCCGCTCATCGGGCCGCCGCTCTTGCCCTCGTAGGCGATGATGCCCAGGTCATTGAGCTGCTTCAATAGCAGGTTCTTCATCCATGGCTCGCAGGTGGTTCGCATCGGGCTTCCGGCCCCATACCCCACGACTGCGCAGAGGCTCTGGTCCTTGCAGATCTGCCTGTGGCGGTTGGACATGCCATGTATGAAGATCAGGAACGCCTCGTCATGCGAGTAAAGTATGCGGCTCTTGAATCGGACGATCGGCTCGAGGAACTCCTCCCTGACAACGTCCTCCTTGCAGTGGTAGACGTTGTTGCAGTCGGCCTTGTCGTTGAGAACGTCTATGTCAAGGCAGCGCTCCCACCCTCTGTTTATAACTGCATAACAGTTTATTTCATTGGCTATGCTCTCTGCTATCAAGGCCGTGTTCTGGTCATCTTGCTCAAAGCCATGCGGGGCAACCACTATCACCGGGGCCTTGCCCCTGATAACGCTTACTCTTTCCATGACGCCTCCAGGGACACGAGAATGCCTATGACCCCGCAGTCGATCGCCGACTGCACTTCCTTGCTGTCATCATCGTAGTGCCAGTCGGCGCCGAGGCGGTAAAGAAGTGGCCCTTTCGGCTCGTGTTCCGTGTAGTGCACAGAGGAGACGGGCAGGGAGTGCCTAGCTATGAAGTCTTGGACGGACACTCTAGAGGGATTGTTTGCCTTGATCCACTCCTCGGAGTCGTGTTCCTCCGTTCGCGAGGTCACGATGATGCAACGGTCGCTCATTTGGGAGTGCCAGCGCAGCATTGAAACCATCCTCTCGTTGGGCTGGCCCCCAGCCCCCATCAGCGTGTCATCGAAGTCGAAGCTCACGGTTCTTGTCATCGGGTAGTCTCCGAGGGCAAAAAGAGGGTGTGTATCATAGATATAACTTTGGACTCCTTATATGGTGGTAGATGAGTAAAAAAACGCGCGCTGTCATAGACCTGTCGACAAAAAAGAATTTTGAGGCCTGCGAGCTCTTGAGCGCACTGCTCGGGGCTGGCGTGGCGATACGTGCGAAGGGGTATCGGCTGCATGTCAAAAAATCCTCCACCAAGGTAAATACCAGTAAGAACAGACGAAAGATCAAGGAGATTTCATGATCAGCCTTAACGAGTTCAAGAGCGGCGGCGAGGGTGCGGGCATCGGCGGGGTTTTCTCGAAGCTTTTCGAGGCAAGGAACTTCGCCCATCTGGCTCACCTGCGGACGAAGAGCTACGCGCAGCACAAGGCTTTGGGGCACTTCTATGAGGAGATAGTCGAGCTAGCCGACTCGCTCTACGAGACCTATGCCGGCCAGTACGGGCAGATCAAGTTCAACGCAGGCCCCACCGTTAAGGAGGAGGACACCGTGCGCTACATGGAGTCATTCGGGAAGATGATGTTGGAGGCCCACAAGCTCATCGACGAGAAGGACACGCACCTGCACAACATCCTGGACGAAATCATCGCCCTTGCGTACCAGACTAACTACAAGCTGAAGTTCCTGGCCTAGTCGCCTTGGTAGAAAAGAGGCATCGGGAGGGGTATCGGGCTGACCCCCGCATCGGGGGCCTCCCTCATAAAGGCGAGGAGCCCGTCGTAAGCCCTGTCCATCCTTGACTGCACGTTTTGATAGGAAACCTCCCTGCCGCCCCAGTTCATTCCGATGCTGACCGCACCGCTGGAGTAGAGCCAGTCCACGTCACTCGACTCGGGTGCGGTCTTTCTTTCGCTGACAAGAAGACCGGTCAAGTTGCTTACCTTCCTCGCCAACGCCATGGTTGCCAAGGCGTCCTTCTCGTGCATGGACGATGGCAGGGTCAGGGTGTCGCCTTCGCCGTGGAAACTCAGGCATGCGGTGAACTTCTGGCTGTTTGCGAAGTCCATGAGAAGGCGTGTGCAGCAGGGCATATCGGGGTTGAGGTTCTTGATGGAAGGGAATGAGCGAACTGGGTCGTTAGCTTGCTGGCGGGCCAGGAAGGAATCGGGTGAAGCAACGGGTATCACGTATACGTTCCGGTTGTTCAGCACCCAGGAGCACTCCGGGTCGCTTGAGCAGGTCAGAAGCCTGTGCAGAAGCGACATGGAGGCAAGCACTGCCGACTCCTCTGAGCCGCATAATCCTGCCTGTATAAGTATTTTCGGCTTGTCCCTGTTGCCTAGCCTCATGTAGCTGACGGTGGTTCCTTTAGCGGTTCTGCCGTATGTGCCGATCTCGCACTTGTTGCCCGCCTCCCTCGCCCAGGTTTTCAGCTGGAGGGCGACCTCGGAGTAGGATTCGTAGGTTGTCGGGGGCTCGCTTAGCTTCGCTTCGCCTTCGAGGACGCTAGTCAGAGTCTGTGAAGTTGGCTGCGGGGGACTTTGGTTTTTTGAAAAGTAAAGGAAAGGCAGCGCGCACCCTATGGCAGAGGCCGAGAGCAGCATGATGAGACTGTGCCTTTGCATGGAACTATATACTTTTCACGATTTGGATTTGCTCTGCTTGCCGGGCTTCCAGCTTACCTGTTTGCCGGATTTCTTCCGTTTGACGCCGGCCGTGGTGCAGGCCGAAAGCGTTGGGCGGCAGGCGGGGTACTTGCGGTCGGCGCCCTTGCCTGCCTTCTTCCTGCCGCATGGGACTAGCTTGCCCTTGCGGCTGGCCCTGCAGTCTATCCAACCCTTGCCACGGTTGCGGTCGAACCAGCCTCGTAGGCCACGCTCCTTCTCAAGCTTGAATGTGCTCTCCGAGACATCGGCCTGAACCGACTCGTCCTGGCTCTCGCCCCAGTTCTCTGCCCCGACCTTGCGGCACCTGACGAGCGCCCCGCTGGCGTAGGCGCTGGGCCACTTCTTGTAGCGCCTCTTGACCTTGTAGTAGCAGGGGTCGCGACGCGCCTCCTGAAGCTCGAACCACTCTTTGAAACTCGGCGTGGGTTGCATGGCGTTTTCCATGCAACTATGTATTCGCCGAGGAAGTTTTTCATCAGCCCTCTGGGTCGAGCAGCCTCATAGCCTCTCGCAGCTTGGACAGGGCGCGCTGAGTCCTCTTGGGGGACATGCCGGCCTGCTCAATCTTTGCGGAAGCATCCTCAAGGTGGTCGCAGAAGACGCCGAGAACGTCGTGGGTGGTGCACTCCTCGCAGAGTTTCTTGATCACCGTGGACCAGTTGGCGAGGAGCCAGTTGTAGTTCGGCTTTCTCCTCAAGGTGCGGCAACCTCCATCCTGCACAAGGGGCCACCCTCCGTGTCTGGCCAAGGGTCGTTCACGCAAACGGTGACGTCGGCGCAGGAGTCGCATCTGCGCCAGTCGTTGGACTCCCTGTCGAAGACGGGGTCTTTGGGATGCCACACTATCCTGCCCTTTAGGCCCTTTGTGAGATAGCCCTGATAGAGGAATATGCTTGGCATTCAAGACTCCGATCTGGGTAGCTCGAGGTAAGCTTCGGAAGAGTGGCGAATGAAGTCGATTAGGGCTGGGGAGCAGTCGGGCTCGCACTCCCAAACGACTGCCACTCGCCATCCCATAGCCAGGAGGGTGGACACGGATCGCTCGTCGTTGGCACGGTTCCTCTGGAGCTTGGAGGACCAGAACTCCGTGTTGGTCTTGGGAAGGCGGCCGCCCCGGCACGAGTGTCCGTGCCAGAAGCAACCGTGGACGAAGACCACAACGTTATGCCTCTTGAGGCACACGTCGGGCTTGCCTGGGAGCTTTACGTGGCACCTGAAGCGAAGGCCTGCCCTGTGGAGCAGGCTGCGAAGCTGGACTTCCGGCTTGGTGTCCTTGCCACGGATTCTGGACATGATCCAGCTCCGCTTCTCCGCCTCCGTGCGGCAGTCCGTCTTCATGATGGCCTCTTACTCGATACCGAGAATCTCAGCCGGAGTGCGCTTTTTGGGCTCGTCCTTCGGCTTGTTCAGGACTTTCTCCACGGGAGGCTTTTCGCCTAGGCTCTTCTTCCTCTTGTCGAAGAATGCCTCCCATAGCGACAAACAGGACTCCTTCTCGGACTTGGTGGCCTGGAGGTCCTTCGGGCCGAAGTCTATTCTGTAGTGGCCAACCCTGTGCAGCTTCGGCAGGGGTATCTCGTTGGCGATGCAGATCAGCGACTCTCGCGCTGCGCAGGACACCAAAGGGTGCTCGTCGATCAGGAGGACTCCGAGGCAGTCGGAGTACTGCATGGAGAGGCCGTAGCACCAGGCGGCTGCGATCCTGTGGTGGAAGTCGACGCTGCGAACGGAGAGCTCCACGAGCTCCTCGTTGCGTTCCTCGTGCAGAGTCTGCGCGAGCTTCATGCAATGGTTGCGAATCTTGATGAGCTCGTCGGGCTTGATGACGATCTTGGCAGGGGAGCCGCTTAGAGTCGTCTTGCCCGTTTCGACCACTATATTTGCGCCTTGAGCGCCGTTCTGCCCCTGACCAGGGGGTTTGGGCTTTGGTGGTCAGCCTGCGGAGCTCTTGCGTGGCACAAACAGCATCGTGGCGAAAAGCGCAATCCCGATTGCAGCCCTCATGGCTACATCCTCCTATTTGATCTTTATATCTAAAGCTAAATACTCTCCATCACACTTATCTTCGTGACAGCCGATATTCAGCGTGGAGCCGTCCTCCAGCTCCACGACCAATGTTTCCACGTCTTGCTCCGTTTGTAAAGCGGTGGTGATTGTGGGCAGAGCGCGCACGCCCGTGATCCGCTTGCCAACCAGCTCTTGGAACTTCATCCGAGCACCTCCATGAATATTCCCAGCGACTGGAGGAATATACATACCGAGGAAGTAAAAGACAGAGGAATTCCCAGACATATCGGCACGAACGGGTTCAAGATGGATATATGGATTGGTTTGGGGAGGATGGACAAATATGGCTAGTCTGGCTTTGGTGGTTGGCTTGATGTTTTTGGCTCTTTTGCTTCTCGGGCCGATCATATACGGGTTGTCTTTCATCAAGATTCTGCCCGACGGCGTGATAATCGTGGGTTCGGTCGCCAGCATCGCCTATGGCTTCTACTGGCTCATGCTGCCGATATGGCCTGCCTCGCTGTTCGGCTGCGTGCCTCTGGTTTTCGGTTTTCTTGCCCTAGATAAAAGGGTGAGTCGAAGAGTGAGGTCACAATCAGATGAAGAAGAGTGAATTGGCATACCTTGCAGGGTTGATCAACGAGGCGGCAGAGCCTGACATGCAAGAGTTCGCAGAGAAGAGAGGCGCCGGGGCCAAGAAGATTGCCGAAGGGGCCAAGGAGAAGGGTGGCCTCGCCCTTCTGACTTATGAACACTTCAAGGTCAAGCTGCCCTATTACAAGAAAGCAGAGGAAAACTTCGACCCTGTCGCCACCAAGAAGGAATATGTTGCGCTCTGCAAGGAGCTACACTCCCGAATGGACGACATCGAGAAGGTGGACCAGAAGTGGTTCCAAAGGCACCTCGGCAAGATGGAAGTTCTCGGCGAGCTCCTGATACGCAACAAGGACTAGCTAGTCAGCGAAGACGGTACACCAGTAAGGCTGGCCCTTGCTGTTCCTGCTCATCGCGAATCCGACCTTGCTGAAGTTCTTATTCAGTATGTTCGCCTTGTGGGGCCTGCTGTTCATCCAGGCGATCATGACCTCCTGCTCGCCCCGCTGGTTCCACGCGATGTTCTCGCCCGCAGTCCTGTAGGTCCCGACCAGAACTCCGATGTTGGAGTGGCGCATGGAGTTCTTCTTGGCCATCCAGTCGGAGTGCTTCTTGGCGTAGTCGCAAAGGTACTGGTCGATCTGGAGCTGCTTTGCGGACACCGCAGCGCGCTTCTCGTTGTGGAGCTCCAGCAGCACTCCTAGGTCAGCATCGCCTTTCTTTGTCTGCCCGCAGCCCGCCGCCAGAACGGCAAGCAAAGCCAAAGCCCTCAAAAGCCTCATTTTCCCGCCTTTTCGCGATTCGCTCGCACCTTGTCCAGCATGGCGCTCACCGAGCTCACCCTCGCGACAAGCTCCTCGGAGGGCCACACGCTCATAACGACCGTGTTGTCGCCCTCCCGCACCATTTTTGGCGCGCCGATGATGGCCTTGATCTTATCTACGTCCCTCAGGTGCCGAATCAGGTAGCGGGATATGTGTAGCCTGGCGTAGATGCTGAGGAACCAGCAGACGAGCAGCAGGGTGTTGATGGCGGCGAGGAGGACGTAGTCGTTCGCAATGCTTCCGAAGAGCCCCATGATGACGAGGCCGAGCAGGACGATGTCCCCGGAGGAGATCACCGGTGGTATCTTCATGTCGGCGTGCCTGAGCAAGGCTTGGTGCGCTTCGCTCTGGTAAAATTTAGGTTGCATACATAGATATAGGACACCGTTTATTTAAAAATTACCTTGCAAAAAAAGAGGGGAGAGGGTCATAAGGCCCTCTCCCCTCAACTTGTTCCCTGCATGACTACTTGTCGGGCCGCTTGCACTTGCCGCCGCAACAACCCTTCTTTGAAGCCACGTCGCCGGTAGCTTCGGTCGCCTCCATAGTGGCGTCCTCGATGTTCCTTGCCTTCATGTACAGCTCCAGCATCTCGAAGATGGTGGCCTGGGCTGGCGTCAGATCAGGGTCGGTGCTTTTGATGCCCTGTCTGTTAGGCAACTCCGGTTCAGTGGACGATATCTTCATCGTGATGTCTTCGCCGACATCCTCGAGCACCAAGGTGATTGTGGCCATTACTTGCCCTCCGGGGGTTTTGGGCTGATCGCCTCTCGGATTCGTTCAGCGATCTCGTCCTGTTTCTTTTCAAGCTGCTCGGGCTTGGGCGCGCCCTTCGGCAGGGTCTGAAGGTTGATTTTCCTCCATGACTCAACTGCCATGTTCCTCGACTCCGTATCAGGAGGACAGCCCAGGTCCTCGGTCGCTTGGTGGTATCCACGGACATACTCGTCGGTGTCCACGGATCGCACAATATACTCGTCGCTCCGAAGAATGACATTGGAGCCGGTGAGAGCCCTGTAGTTTTTGATCAACAGGTGCTGGTGGTAATTGGTATAAAGGGACAGAACGCCCACGGCGCAAACCACAGAAAAAGTCAATATCTCATGGGTCTTCATTGATCCATCCGTGATAGGGCATGTGCCAGTTGCAGGCACAAGCATCTCACAAGGGATGGCAAAAGGCAAGAAGTTTTTCGCCGATTTCGTATGATTAAATCGCTGCCCTCGGACGGCGGGCCGACCTGCTCTCCAAACCATGAAAGGAGATGTCATCCTCAAGGGCCATAACCGCCTCGTTTTCGTTCTTTTTCTCCAACTCGTCAGTGAATATCTCGACGCTTTTGCCGAGGACGGAACCGTCAGGTGTTACCCGCTGGAGAACGACGCTGCCGACGTCACTTAAGGCCAGGGCGAGCTGGTCGGGGGTGTAGCAGATGAATCTGTCGGGGTACAGGTCGTCGCGCCTCCATTGCACGACCCATGTACTAGAGGGCTCTTCGTCGTCCTCCATCAATATCGACTCGGCCATGGCAACGGCCTCGGTGGGCGATCCGGCCATCTTGGGCAGGGGGTCGTAGTCGACGTGCAAGAAACACTTCATATCATCCTCCGATATATTCCTGCATGACGGCATGGATTCGGGACTCTACGTAGCCCTCCCCCTTGTCTCGACAGTCGGAACACATCCGGCATTTGAATGTATATAGTGTCCTGTACGCGTGGTGCAGGGAACCATGGTTGTCGATTCGGAAAAAATAGCATGACCCCAGATGCCCGCACAGAACGCACCTGTCCTTGGACTTTTCACCGTAAAGGACTCTCATCGATCGGCTCCATCTTGAGGTAGAGCGTGGAGGGGGGTTGCCCGAAGTAGAAGCCCATGTATGGGCAAATCCAAGCCCGCTGGCCGAGCATCAGCCCCTTAAGGTTCATCTCCTCCACCCTGTAAACCCATCCGTTGAACTTCGGCTCAAGGTATGAGAACACAACGTCGGAGTTTGGGAAATACCCCTCCGAAAAAATTAGGGTGAAGCCAGACTCGGGGGACGGGATCCCCTTCAGCCTGCACCCGGCCACGATCAGGCGGTCGGCCCCCACGACGGTCGGGTCGAGGGCGTAGTCGGTCATGCCGGCGGGCGCCATGTCGTAGGCGGTCCCTTTGTGGTCGAAGACCCAGCGGCCGTTCTTCTGGTACACCTTTAACGAATTGGCGCCAAGCTTCTGGAATTCGGTCTTCTCGGTCATGCCTCACCCTCCCATACCGACGAACTCCTCAAACTTCCCGGCGGAGAAGGATTCGACGGCAACCACGTCCACGTCTACAGTCGGATCCAGCAGCTCCCTCACCTCGGCCTTGATGGCCGAAGACTTATCCTCCGTAAGGCTGTCGCACAGGACGTTCAGAGTGACCTTGCCCGGCTGGGTCTGCACCATCTGGAAGCGCTTGATCCCATACTTCTCATGGTAGGTCCTGGACCCGAAAAGGGGCCACCACCGCCTACCGTCCCTTGCGACGTACATATTTCTCACGCGCCCGTTGATCTTGAGGATTGTCTGCAACGATCTCCCGCAGCCGCACTCGCCCAACAGGGCCATGTCGCCGTGCTTGTACCGCTTGATGTAGGGGTTTGTCAGCGTCGTGATGAGTATCTCGCCCTCTGGCGTGGTTTCGACGTATTGGTTCTCCATAACGTGATATCTGTCCTTGCTCGACGGGCAGAGCAGAGCTATCGTCCCGCACTCCTCCGATGAGTAGCAACTTCCTCCGGACTCGCCGGTCCCCTTGACGTCGATAAGGTTCGGAAGTCTGGAGAGGTCGAGTTGACTTGCGATCGAGGGCAAGCAGTGAAGGTAGTGCGGGTTCTTCTGCTCCAGCCAATCCTGTATCCTGTCGAGGCTCTCGTAGCCCATGAAGTGCATGCTTCCCTGGTTGCGGAATCTGCTGGGGGGTAGTGCCCAGTCGTCCCTGTCATAGGTCTTAGAGCCAGGCTTGACCACGCATGCCTTCTTGGATACGTCCCAGCCACGCCAGAGCAACTCGCGAATGTTCGTGGCCTTGAACCACACGTAGTCTTCGTAACTTTTCTGCACGGTGACCGGCTCGCCAGTCGAGCCCGAGGTCTTGCTTGAGAACTGGAGAGCCCTCATCGGCATAGTCTGGAGCTCTCGCCTCGTGAGGACAGGGTACTTGCCTGACAGGCTGTGGTTCGGGACAAAGTTGTACTGCGATGTCTCGAAGGTCTTTAGGAGTTGGCAGACGTGCCGCTCCAGGTCTGAGTGCCAGGCGTTCATCAGAATTTCCACCTGAAGAAGTTATAGTCTGTCTTCGGGACATAGAGCTCCGGCGGTATCTTGAAATCCCGCACGGTCGGGAAGTAGTTGGCAACTCTCATCTGTGGCAGCCTCCGACTGAAGCAGCGGACGACCAGCCTCGAGCAGCACCTCGAGGCCATCTCAACCACGGAATCCGCTAGGTCCTGCGTGAAGTTCAAAATGCCGTCCCCGACCATCGTGTCGAAGCTTTCGGTGTTTTCCCTCCAGTCGCCGATCCTCACCGTGTCGGCCTGATACCACGGGTCGATGTCTAGTTGCTGGTCGGTCAGGGGCAGCAGCAGCCTTGTGCAGCCCAGCAGCAGGGTTCTGCCACGGATTCCCAGAAGGATCTCGTACATGCGCAGATCATCCCGATTCGGGCAAAGCGGGTGGTCTAGCTCAAGCTCCCAGTAGCTCCTGTCCATACAGTAATTATAAAGAAACAAACGCAATTTAGTACCCGAGCAGCTTGCCTGCGGTGGCCTCTATCTGGTCCATCTTCTCCCTCACGGTGTGCGTATGTATGGCGTGATGGAAGAGCACGGTCTTGGCGTTCTCGGCCTTGAAGTAGCCACCTTGAATGTGCCACCGTGGAGGTATGGCCGTGATCTTGAGGCCAAAAGACTCCTCATTCACGACGGTCTGGTCCACGAAAGGATACCTTTGGAGAAAGTCAAAGACCGACATCTTCTCGAAATCAGCGAACAGCCTGGCCATCATCGACTCATAGTAGTGTATGGCCTTGTCGAGATTCGACCTCTTGAAGATCAGGAATCCGCTGTTCAATAATGTCTTCCCCTCGTCGGTTTCTCTTTCAAAGGGGAAGAATAGATCTCCCTCGGAACCCTCAACAAAGGATACCAACTCCTTCCAAGAATGCTGACGGTGCTCAAGGAACCAGATGTCGCAGTCCGAGAAGACGACGTAAGCGTGCGACTCCCCGCTATCCCTGTAGGACTTGAGCTGACCTACGAGATTCCTGACTTTCTCCATCAGGCACATCGCGTAGACTCTAGTCTTGAACCGAACTTCACCGGAAGCCGGCTGGTCAGGCAGGGGGAACTGCATGGACCTTATGTTGTGTGGCTTCACGCCGATAGCTAGAAGGGTCTTCCTCCAAAGGTCGTGTAGCTGTTTGTAGTTCGCCGTGTAAGATCCAAAGAATACGAACCTCGAGAACAAATCTGGCATCTGTCTGATTTCCAAGTCGTTGCGGTTGCTGAAGTACGTCATGGTCAGTCTTTCGTATAGATAGGCAATCGTCCTCCTCGGGTCTTCGCACTGTATTTGAATTTTGGTGCCGTAAAGATCATTTATTGCAGGAACTGCGCGAGAGTAAAGCGCCATGAGGTTGCGCATCACTTCACGGTGGCAGACGAAGTTGTTGGCCCATAGGGTCGGAGTCTTCTTTGGCCTCATGCCTAAGACATCACTCATTCCCTCAACATACGGCCAGATGTTCCTATGGCAAGCATTTGTGTGGGATATCCAATCCTTAAAGTAGACAGATGTCGGGGCAGAGGCATAAACGACATGGGGCAAGAGCTGGGGCTCCAAGGTGTCCATCAACTCGAGATTGATGGCGTCTAGGTATTTTGAGTTGTGCCTCCAGGTGAGGGTGCCCACGTACTCGGGAAATTCCCCCGTCGCCTGCAGCGGCTGCATGAAAAACCTGGCCTCGCCGTAATCATTCACGTTCGGGACGACTAGATTAAGGTTGTTGAGATTGACTGTTTCAAGGAAATCTTTCTTGGCGAATGTTGAAAAACTTTCTTCGCTGTGCCCGAGGACGAATATTTTGAGCATGTAGATATATAACGCCCGAACGCAGAGGTCGAACATGGATTACAACTATTTCATCGAGGCGGCCACGGGCGATGGCAAGGACAGCAAGGAAACGAGAAGGCTGCTCGCCGACTGCTTTGCGGACGTGTCCACCAAGATAGATTGCCTACACTGCCCGGGTGACCCACTGCACATGGCCGACGACGCGCTTCGCAACCAGAGCCTGGACGGCCCAATCGTGGAGTTCGGCTGCTTTCAGGGCGGCATGAGCTGCAAACTGTCGAAGGTGGCATCGATCCTTGGCAGAAAAATGATGATTTTCGACTCGTTCGCCGGACTTAGAGAGAATGGCACATACGAAACTTTCCCGACGATACCGCAGATGCTAGGAACTTTCAGGAAGGGACAATTCGCCTGCGGACGCGACGTCGTGGAGGAAAACCTGCGACTGCACGGGGCCCATGAGGTTTGCGAGCTGATAGAGGGCCCCATCGAACAGACCATCCAGCAGGCCGAAATAGAGCCATCGCTGGTTTTCATCGACGTCGACATTGTAAGCACAGCTCTCTGCGTGATCAAGAAGATGTGGCCAAGAATACAAAACAGAAAGCTGTTCACCCACGAGGCCTGCATCAAGGGCTACATGGAGCAGGTATGCGACAAAAACTGGTGGTGGCTGTTCTTCCGCACGGAGGTTCCGAGGCTGGGAAGCGAGGAGTGGGGAACCGAGTTCGGCCTCCCGGGCTCCGTATGTCTCAACTACTTCCTGAAGCCTTGAGAGTCGAACAGGGACTTTTGGGGCCTCGCCACGGAGTGAAATGAAAACCTGTGGCAGATGATCACACGCCCCGACTCCAGACCCTCGCCCTCCAGAATCTCGCTCGACTCAAAGTCGTGCACACCATCGATCACGATGTCCAGGAACCTGCCGGTTTCGACACCCAGGGTCACGAATGTGATCTCCCTGCCGCCGGCGACATGGTGCCTCCCGGCGGCGATGAGGCCCCTAAAGCCGCACCGTGAATCACGATACTTAGCGTACATCCCTGGCATGAACCTGTCGCTGATCCAGTAGCCACGCCTTGCGTACTGCGACCAGCCGTCCTCCCCGTGCTCTCTTCTTGAGGGGACCAGGTGGACGCCTTCAAGGTGCCAAGGCCCCCTGCCGAAGGCGGCGAACTTCAGCCCGGCCGCCTTGGCCTGCTGATGATGGACCCAAGGCTTGTACATCGTCTGCGCGTGATTCAGGGCAGCCGCCCAGAAACGATGCGGCTGCCTGACCTTCTCATACGCAAGAGCCCACACGAGGTTGCCATAGCTGGTCGCGTGAGCGCGACAGAAGCTGTAAAGCTTGAGGTATCCCAGCTGCCTCATGATCGCATCCCTCTGAGGGTGGCGGCCGAGCATTCGCGAGAACGCTCCCATCTTCTCGGCGTCCTGCTTGGCGAAGGCCTTTCGGAAGACCTCCGCCTCCGACTCGGAGCAGCCGACGGCCCGCTGTATCATCAGGATGGCGTCGTCGTCGTAGACGAGCGAGCCGTCCCTGCGGGCGTGGAAATCAGCTATGGCCTCAAGCTTGCGGCCGTCAGCGGAGGGAAACGGCCTGATCAGGGCGAGCGAGAACGCAACGTCGGCCCTGGACGTTGGCGATATCTCGCGATGCAGCTTCCTCTGTGCTGGGCTCTCTGCGAAGGTGACCCCCCAAGTGTCGCCAGTCCTGAAAAGGCGAGCCGTGGCCTCGTCGTTCTCGGGGTAGTCCTCCAATGGACGCGAGGATAGCTCGTCCAACTGGCTGATCCCCCTGTTGCACAGGAGATCTATCTTGAATAGCCCACGCTCCTCCACCTCGTCCTTGTTCAGACTGATCTGGGACTCTGCAATCTTCAGCTCATCGGGGACTGCTCCGGGGAAAATCACTATGCCCCCGCAGTGCAGAGAGTAGTTCTTGAGGGAGCCTAGCAGAGCCCTGGACCTGTGCAGTATCTCCTCTGACCTATCCCCTGCGACATCCTCAAGCCTGAAGCCCCTCGGCAGAAAGCCCCTGAACCCGGCTTCCCTCAAGGCCTGCCGGATCGCCGAACCCTCTCTATGCCTGACGTGGTTGGATATGCGGGCGACCCTGTTCCCGTACCTTGCCATCACCCGCCGGAGCACCTCGTCCCTGTCGTTGTGGCCGAAGTCCACGTCGATGTCCGGAAGGTCGGGCCTCGCCTCGTGCATGAAGCGGCTGAGGACGAAGCCCCTCTCCACGGGGTCCATGTTGTGGATGCCCATGAGGTAGGCGACGAGGCTGCACCCGGCAGATCCACGGGTGATGTGCCTGAAGCCGGCGGCCAGGTCGAGTATCTCCCTTATCTGCGCGAACGACTCGGCAAACCCGAACCTCTCTATGAGGGCGAGCTCTCTCGACAGCCTATCGCGATACAGGGGAGAGTCGGGCACGGCCCTGCGGAACAGGGACGGCAGATCCACGGCTGTCACCTGAACATGGTGGAGGACTTCTCCTCCTTGAGGTGGAACTCAATTATCTTGCCCCTCTCCACCACGACAACCCCCTTGTCCATGCGGTCGGCGCTGGAGGAAGTCCTAGCCCTCAGCACGTGGTTGCGGGGTATGGGTATCTCGGACTCGACGCTCGCAAGGATCCACTGGTCTGCGCCCAGGAAGACGCAACTGACGGAGCCCACGTTCCTGTACTCGACCTCAACCTTCTTGCCGTCGTGCGACTGCCTCTGCGAGACCAAGAGCAGCGGAAGCTTCTTGAACTCCCTGGCCATCCCCTCGGCGCATCCCTTGGTGAAGACGATGCGCTCGTCGGGGTTGCCCGGGTTGAAGCCGACGGCGTCGAACTTGATGAAAGGCATCACGGCCATGTTCTTGGGCTGCTGCGAGGCCAGCATGAGCAGAAAAGCGCAGAACATTACGAATCCCTCCGAGTAAAACGCTGTGTCCAAGAAGAGAGGCCGGCGGAGATAATCCGCCGACCTCGCGATATCCTTGTTGCAGGATGGGGTTAGTCGCAGCAGGTGCAGTCGGCGACGGCGACGGTGCGGGCGCGCAGGCGACCACCCAGGCGGTCGCGAAGGCGGGTGCGGGTGCCGCAAGCGACCTCGCAGGTCTCGCACTCGACGACCTTGACGGGGACCATTACGGTCTCCTTCTTGACGACGGTCTTGGGCACCATGACGGTCTCCTTCTTGAGCACGGTCTTGGGCACCAAGACGGTCTTGGGCTCGGCCTTGGCGGGAGCGGCGGGAGCCTGGCCCTTGGGGGCGTCGCCTGCGAAGGCGAAGGTGCCGATGGCCAGTGCTGCTGCGGTAGCGATAAACTTCTTCATCACGATCCTCTGGGTCTGAGACCCTGCTAGGGTTATCGGTGCGGTTAGCACCATACGGGATAAGTTAGTCCACTCAATCCAGAAAAAACAATACCAAATCAGCCCCTCAACTTGTTTTTTATCTCCCTGACGATGTCATCGTAGTTGTCTATGTTGTCGAGCTTTTCTATCTTTATGTTGAATTGATCCTCTATCCTGTACACCAAGTCGATTTTGTCAAGGGAGTCGAGCGCCACGACGGCCTGCTGGACATCGAGATGCTCGTCGTCCTTGGCCCCCTGAAAATCCCTGACGATCTTCAGAAGTTTTGTTTCCACCTCGTCCAGACCGATCGCACTCATCACGCGCCCCTCAAGCTCTTCATAAGTTCCAAAACGGCGAGTTCCTTGGCCTTGGCCTCAACCTCCACCGTTACCGTGCCAAAACCGCTGGCCTCGGCGATCAGGCTAGGTTCGCGCCAGCATTCGGGAAAGTCAAGTGGTTCGATGTAGTCTGCGTGGCTTGAGGGCGACTTGCACGCCCACCCGTCCCTTGGGCTGCTCAAGTGGAAAAGCGGCTCCCTGTCCCAAGTTTCAAGGGCGGCCCTCGTGGCATCTAGGATGCCAAGGCCGTCCGGCTTGCAGCGATGGTGGTGCGCGTCATAGACGAGGGGCACGCCCAGACTGTGGCAGAGCGGCAGCAGATCGGTAGGAGTGTAGACCTTGTCATCATTCTCGACGGTCAGGAGCTCCTTGGCAGATCGACTTAGCCTTTGGAAATTATGCGCAAAAAGCTCAAGAGCAGAGTCCTTGCCGCCTTGTGAGCTGCCTGCGTGTATGTTGACCACATCGGCATTGATCCAGCACGCCATCTCGGCTTGGTGGTCAAGCTCCTTGATTGAGCTTTCAACAACCTCTGACCTCGCGCTGTTCAGAACCACGAACTGGTCGGGGTGGAAGCAAGTCCTTATTCCTTTCGCACGGGCAAAGGCGCCGCAGCCCTCGAACATCGCCAGCAATTCCTCGCCGTCTGGGAGTTCACGAAGCGAGTAGCCCACGGCATCGTGCGTGGCGCAAGGGAGCAGTCCGCTGTTCACACGGAAACAGCCTATGCAGTTGGCCTCGCAGAACCGCAAGGACTCCATTAGCGCCGTTGCGTTGTGCCTGCAAATCTCAGAAAGCTTCTTGCGCGCCTCGGCCTCGCCCACCTTGAGAAGGTGGGTCACGGTCGTTGATCTGAACTTGATCGGCTGCTCTGCGAATGTGCAGCAGAGGCCGAGGCGAATGTGAGGCAGCACCTAGGAGTTGGCCAGGATGTATTCCCTGACCTTTCTTTCGGCGACGCGTAGAATCTGGCCCACACGAGCCCTCGTTACGGGACTGCCAGTCATGGGGGACACGTGCGCCTGGGCGAACTTCGTCTGCCAGCCTGGCTCGTTTTCCATGCTCAACTTGAGCAGGGTCGCCTCAAGAGGGGACAGGCCGCTCTTCGAGAGGACGGACTCGATGAACTCCTGTTGCTCCCAATCTGAGGGACAATCCTTTGCCGACTTGAGGCCGTCCAGATTGGCAGCACCCGTGTCGGAAACCGCCACCACGGCGCCCAAGGCACGGGAGAGACTCTTGCGCTGCCTCCCGTTAAGGCCGATCTTGGCGCACGTCTGCTCGAAGGTCAGGTTTTGGCCCTTGGCCGCAACCGAGTTGTAGCTCTTAACAAGCTTGATGTCGTTGTTGGTCAAGTGGCTAAGCCTAGAGCCTTGCTGGTTGGCCACGCTCTGAAGTCTGTTTCCAACTGCTGACCAGAAGAGCGTCATGAGCTTGCCGCCCTTGTCGGGAATCCACCTGTGCATGGAGTCCCATATCTTAAGGATGGCCTCCTGATGGTAGTCCTCAACCTCCACCAGAGGGTTACGCTTGTGGGCGGCCCGTGCGAACTTCCAAGCAAGAGGCTGGTATAACTCCATGATGACTTCATGGATGGTCTTGCCTCCCAGTTCCTCCCTGTTGGCCGAGAGTCGGAGTATGGCCTCCCTGTCCTCAAGAAACTCCGCTGATTTGTTCGCAGGAAGCAAATGCGTGATGCCGTCGGGCTGCGCCCGGAGCATCTTGTAGAAGTCGGCGAACGTGGTCTCAGGCAGCTGCCGGTACCATTTGTCGATCAGGCGGTTGGAAGCCTCAAGGTCACGGAGGCAGATTTTCTGGACTTCATCGGGGATTTCTGTCGTTTTCGTCTGCTGCATCGCTGGGCCCCAAGTGGTAAACGGGAAGACTACCAGTAGGGATTCGTCGCGAGCAACGCATTTTTTTAGAAAATTATCTCAAACCACCAGCTCGAGGACCTTCGGGCTCTTGCCTATAAACATTTCATATACTCTGATAGCTTTGCTGCCATTCAGGGTGAACCTGTCGCCATACTTGAGGGGCCTCTTGACGAAGGGTATCCTCACTTCTGCGTTTTTCAGCTGGAGGATTATATTGTCTAGATTACCATCTGGCTGTGGATAGCTAAGTATCTCTTGCCAGTCTATGTTATTGACTTCAAAGGTATAAACAGGCGGCTTCATTCGTTTCCCATCAGGGTGCGTCGCACCACGGAGCCTCCGTGCAGCTCTCCTTGCGGAAGTGGCAGCCGTTCTCCCCGATGATCATGAACTGGTAGACCTGGTCGGAGCTCTCGCTCTCCAGGTAGCGGAAGTCAAAGACGTCGAGGTTCGACTGCGCCCTCTTGTAGGAGCAGACCCTACAGCGCTGGTCAAGCACGGGCTTGGGTACGATAGCTTTTTTCTGAACTCTGCTGCAGTCGAGTGCCATACTCTATTTATGCTGGAGCAAACAAATTTCAGCTGATGGAGAGCTTTTGATGAAACTGAACATCGGAGGAGGATACAAACGTATCGACGGGTTCATGAACGTCGATCACGACCCCCTGACGGAGCCCGACTTCTGCTTCGACCTGGAGAGGGACCCGTGGCCAATGGAGGACAACTCCGTGGATGCGGTCAGGGCGCACCATATCATGGAACACCTGGGGGACGGCTTCTTCCACTTCATGAAGGAGCTATACAGGGTCTGCCGTGGCGGGGCGGTCATCGACATCGCAGTGCCGCACCACAGGCACGAGCACTTTTATGGGGACCCGACCCACAGGAGGTTCATCACGGTGCAGATGCTCAAGCAGTTCAGCCTGAAGTGGTGCCTCTGGCACAAGAGCTACTTCGGGAGCTCCTCCGGATTCGCCCCGAGGCTCGGCGTCGACTTCGAGGTCATAGACTACGAGTACTGCGTGGACGACGCCTACAAAGAGATGGCCCAGCAGGGGAAGCGCGAGGAGCTTGAGCAGCTCGCATTCAGATTCATAAACGTTTACAAAGACGTCCTCATCAAGATGGCGGTGATCAAATGACAAACGAAGAAGCCCAGCGGATCATGGACGCCAACGACCTCGAGCCCTTCATCATGATCCTGCACAAGCGGGGGAGGTCGGGGCTGGCCGAAGAGGTCCTCGACACCTTCGCCAGACTGGCGGACTCCTTCGTGAAGTGGGACAACCTGTCCAAGTGCTACTTCAAGACAAAGATGTACGACAAGGCCATAACGCAGGGCGAGGCGGCGCTCGTCAATGCGCCGACCCCGCAGTCCGCCTACATCATGCGGCAGAACCTCATAAACATCTACAACCACAACAACAACCCTGAGAAGGCCCTCCTTTACATCGACATCAACCAGAGCATAGTGAACAATGTGGACCTCGAGCTGGAGCGCTCCTACGCGCTGTTCCTGTCCAACCGCAAGAAGGAGGCCCAGAGAATACTGGAGGAACAGCTCGCCAGCAGGAAGGACATGACCGAGGAGCAGAAGACCAAGATAGAGTTCAACCTCGGCACGTACAGGCTGTACGAGGACAAGTTCCAGGAGGGAATGCGCAGGTTCCTCTTGGAGGGGTCGAAGCTCAAGCTCTGGGCAACCCACAGCATATTCGCGAGGGACAAGGAGCTCGACATGCCCCTCTGGGAGGGGGCGCCCGGCGTCAAGAACCTCGTAGTCTACGCCGAGGCAGGCATAGGCGACGAGATCATCAACATACGATTCATGAACCACCTCAAGGAGAGGGGAGTCCATGCCGTCTGGTACGAGCCCGTGGAGGAGCTCAAGCGACTAAACGACCCGAGGCCCGGACTCGTCGAGCTTTTCCAGAAGAACGGGGTGGAGGTCATCACCAGCCTCGACCAGGCAAGCCACCTCAAGGGCGCGATGTGGACGTACTCCATGCGCCTCCCGATCTACCTGAACCTCGCCTACGAGGACCTCTGGCACGGCCCATACCTTAAGCCCTGCGAGGAGCACCGTGCGAAGTGGGGCAAGGTCGGGGCCCTGGAGGGTAAGAGGCGCATCGGGCTGCGCTGGAGGGGGAGCCCCCTGTACGACCAGGACCTACACAGGTCCTACCCCCTCAAGCAGCTGCGCGACGCAATGTCGGAAAGGGGCTGCCTCGACGGCAACAGCTTCGTCAGCCTCCAACGCGACGACGGCACACAGGAGACAGGCGACTTTGAGGGCTTGCTCGACTTGTCGAGCGAGCTGTCGTCGATCGAGGACACCTTCGCCGTCATCAGCCAGCTGGACCTCGTGATCACCTCGTGCACGAGCATAGCCCACATGGCGGCATCGCAGGGCAAGGAGGTCTGGATCCTGGTCCCGATCTCCGCCTACTATACTTGGTGCCACAGCAGCGAGCAGACCCCCTGGTACGGACCCAACGTCAGGCTTTTCCGACAGGAAAGGCCGAGGGCGTGGGACGAGCCCATCGCAAAGCTAGCCGACGCTCTCAAGGAATGGCTACCCAGATGAAGCAGGTGTTCTTCCTCAGCGGACTGCCTAGGAGCGGGTCCACGCTCCTAGGCAGCCTGCTCGCTCAGAACCCGAAGTTCACGGTCACGCCCACCAGTCCGCTACTGGACCTGTTCTGCTACCTGTCCGAGGGTTTGGCGCTTCTGCACAAGCAGTACACGTTCGATATATCGGCCGTCGCAGACAGGGTTTACCGAGGCATCGCGTCAACCTACCATGAGGACATCCGGACAGACTATGTCCTGGACAAGCACCGTGGCCACCCCAAGAACGTGGACGCCCTGCGGCGGTACTTCGGGGCCGAGCCCAAGATCATCTGCACCAACAGACCAGTCGCCGAGGTTCTGACCAGCTACCTCAGTCTGATGGCGAGGCAGAGCGGCAAGCCCAACTTCGTAGACAGCCACCTACGGCAGAAAGGTCTTGCGCAGACGACAGAGAACAGGGCCAGATGCCTCTGGGAGAACTTCGTATACGACCCCTACCTGAGCATGAAGATCGGGCTGGAGGGCCACAAGAGCAACATACACCTCGTCAGCTACGGGGAGCTCGTGGGGGACACCCACGCGACGCTGGATGGCATATACCGGTTCCTCGGGGTCGACCCCCATAGGCACTCGCTAGAAAACATCGAAAATGCGTGCGCTGAGGAGAAGGACGCAATGTGGGGCCTCGAGGGGCTGCATGTCATCCGCCCGTCAGTTTCAAGGGAAAGCGCGCCGCCGCAGTCGGTGCTGGGGCAGTACCTGACGGACTACTACAACCGCTTCTCGCTCTGCGGGTAACCATCTCGTCGAGGAACTCCCTGGGGCCGACCATGCTGCTGGACTCGCCGTCCTCGAAGATAACCGGCGCAGAGTTCGCCTCGCAGAACCGAAGGACATGCGACTTCTCTGCGGCCCCGAGAGGCGAACCCAAGGATATGCAGCGCAGGAACTGGCCGCCGCTCCACCGCTCCACCGTGACCATGGCGCCGCAAGCGTCGGGCCTCATCGACTCGGGCAGAAGCTCCTGGGTCCACGCGCAGTAGAAGTTCTTGCAAGCCTGCGGCCGGAAATGGTAGACGGAGCAGCCGTCGCGCAGAAAGGTGCATGACTTTCCATGTCCGAAGGCGCAGCCGAAGGCGTCCCCGACGAGCCAGCCCTCGCAGCAGGCGCGACACTCTCCGCACTCACGCATCGGCCTTTACCAAGCCAAACCACTTGATCAGGTTCTTCTCGAAGCTGTGCCACAGGAGCGGCGAGAACACGACGAGGTCGTTCGGGCGCATGACCACGGTCGTCATGGCTTCCCACTTGGAGGCGTCGAAGCAGTTGTCCGCTATGAACGCCCCCATGTTTCCCTCGACCTCCACGGCGCTGATGGAGTCCGTGGGCTTGTGGCGGTGGGTCCTGAAAACCGTGTCCTCCATGGCCACCGCTGCGCAGAGGATCATGTGCGGCTGCGGCGCCTCGAAATGCACCACGGGGTAAGGTAGACGGAAGCGGCCGCTGTCGGGAGTGAACATGAGGGGCCTCGAGAGCACCGTGGAGAAGCCCTCGAGGACGCCCTCTGGTATCATGTAGAAGTTCTCCACCTCCAAGCCGTACTGCATCTCCACGAAATTCAGGTCCGAAACGACCCTCTTGATGTCGTCGGCGTTTAGGTAGAATTTAGGCACGCTGACTATCATGGAATCCGCTCTTAGCCGTTCTTCACTGCCCCAGTTCTCGTGTAACCACATGATACCTGCTTCCAAGCCGTGCCGCCAGCGACGGTCTGGACGGGCGAGCTCTTCTTCGTCACGCCGTTGTCGCCGAGCTGGCCGAAGTCGTTCAGGCCCCAGCACCAGATTGAGCCGTCCGTCTTGACCGCCGCCGTGTGCCTGTAGCCGCACGCAAGGTACTTCCAGTTGTTGCCGGCGCTCACGGTCTGGACTGGCGAGTTCCTTTGGGTCACACTATTGTCGCCGAGCTGGCCATGGTCGTTCAGGCCCCACATCCAGAGCGTCCCGTCCAGCTTTATGCCGCCCGAGTGGTTGGCGCCACAGGCCACGATCTTCCAGCTAGTTCCGGCCGAAACTGTCTGGACAGGAGAACTTCGCGCGCTTGTGGTGTTGTCGCCGAGCTGGCCCTCGGAGTTCTGGCCCCACATCCAAAGCGACCCGTCGTTCTTGACCGCACCTGTGTGGTATCCGCCGCCCGCCACCATCACCCAGCTCTTGGTGGTTGAAACGGTCTGGACGGGCGAGGAGCGGTTCGTGCGGGTGTTGTCGCCGAGCTGGCCTGCATTGTTATAGCCCCACATCCAGAGCGACCCGTCGCCCTTGATTCCTGCCGTGTGGTAGTGTCCGCAGTTGATCGAGACCCAGTCGGAGCCGCCGCCTATAGTCTGTATCATGGAGCTCCTGTTCGTGGCGTCGTTGCAACCGAGCTCGCCGTCGGCGTTGTAGCCCCACATCCAGAGCGACCCGTCTGTCTTTATGACCCCGGAGTGGTAGAATCCGGCTGCGATGTCCCAGTAAACGAGCCCAGACGGGTTGGTGGTCACGGGCGAGCTGTAGTTGGTTCTGTTTTGGGTGCCCAGCTGCCCGTAGTTGTTGTAGCCGAACACGTACATGCTGTCGTCGCTGCGCAGGCAGAGCGTGTGGTACTGCCCGCACACGATCTTCTTCCAGGTGGTGTTGCTCCCGAAGGTCTGGACCGGCGAGCTCCTGCTCGTGGTAGTGTTGTCGCCGAGGCCTCCTTGGTAGTTCCTGCCCCACATCCACTGCGTCGAGCCGACATAACGGTCGATGAGCCAGACGTCGGTCATGAAAACCTTGGTGACATCGCCCTCTCCGCCCGAAATCAAAGGCATAGCATACCCCCCATACTTAATATATCTACATGAGCGCGCAAGCATTTGAAGTCGTGGTGGCAAGATTTAGGGAGGACCTATCCTGGACCGATGGTCTCGCATGGCCATGCACCGTCTACAACAAGGGGCCCGCCATGGAGAGGACTGGGATTCGCCTAGAAAACATTGGCAGGGAGGCGCACACCTACCTGTTTCATATCGCCACCAGATACGAGTCGCTCGCCGAACACACGGTTTTCGTGCAGGGTGACCCGCACCGGCACACGAGGGACCTTGTCCAAAAGGTGAACTCCCTGCCCGATTCGCTTGGCGGGATGCAAAAGCTGGCCGAGGGCTGCTGGTCATTGAGCGACCACGTATACGTCGACGAGCAGTACCAGCTCGACAGCCATCGCATCTACGCCGAAAGGCTTCACGAAACACTTTTTGAGAAGCGCAAGCGCCGGTTCAGGCACGCGCACGGGGCGCAGTACGTGGTGCACGCGTCTGCGATTCGCAACAAGCCCCGCCGGTTCTTCGACCAGATTCTGAACCTTTGCTCGTGGCGCGAAAAGGAGCCATGGGCCTTGGAGAGAATCTGGCCATCCATCTTCGACGCCCTGGACGCCCACGGGCACAGGATAAGCGCTCTGCTGTGCTGAGGCGTCAGACAGACGGAGCTGGCGGCGGGATCGGCACGCCGAACTGGCCCTCCGTGTAGCTGAAGGCGAGGACGTGGCCGTATCCGCCGTCGACGCCACGCCATGCGGTGCCGCCGATCAGCGTCTGGGTCGGGGAGCTTTTGGCGATGCCGCCCAAATCGAACCCGCCCTGGCCGAAGGCGTTGTACCCCCATGCCCAGAGCGTGCCGTCGGTCTTGATGCCGTAGGTGGTGTTTCCGCCGCCGCTGACCTCGCGCCACGTCGTCCCGCCGGAGATGGTCTGCACCGGCGAGCTCCTCCTCGTGGTCGTGTTGTCGCCGATCTGGCCGGAGTCGCCGAGCCCCCAGCACCAGAGGGTGCCGTCGCGCTTGATGGCGGCCGTGTGCGCGAATCCGCACGAGACCCACTTCCAGTTGCTGCCGCCGGCGACAGTCTGCACCGGCGAGGATCGGCTGGTGGTCGTGTTGTCGCCGAGCTGCCCGTAGCCGTTCGGCCCCCAGCACCACAGGGTGCCGTCGGTCTTTATGGCGGCCATGTGCGGCCCCGGATCAGCGTTCCTACCTCCGACCGAGACCTGCTTCCACGTGGTGCCGGCCGTGACGGTCTGCACCGGAGAACTATAGTTGGTCCTGTTGTTGGTACCGAGATTGCCTTGGTAGTTGCTTCCCCAGACCCAGAGAGAGTTGTCGGACTTGATGGCCGCCATAGCACTGAAACCGCATGCAATCTGTCTCCAAGTGGTGTCAGTCCCGACCTGCACCGGCGATGAGACCTGTATGGTGTTGTTTCTGCCGAGCTGCCCAAAGTCGTTGTTGCCTGTGGTCCACAGCGTACCGTCGTTCTTAAGGAATGCAGAAAAAAATCCGCCGCAGTCGACCTGCCACCAGGTGGTGGCGGTCCCAATCTGCACGGGCCTGGATTTGTCCGTTTGGGTGTTATCCCCGAGCTGGCCGTACCAGCCTAACCCCCAGGACCAGAGCGAGCCATCGCTCTCAATCGCCGAGGAGTGCAGATAGCCAGCAGATCCTCGCCTCCACATGAGGTAACCTGCCGACGTCTGCACGGGCGAATACACGTAGGTTGAAGGAAATCCTCCTGCGCCATCGCCGATCTGCCCGTAGCTGTTGTCGCCCCAAGTGAGCAGGTTCCCCTCCTGCCAGTAGGCGTTCCTCACGTAGATGTCGTCGAGGTTGTATGTCGTCGCTCCGGACTTGAAAGCGTAGTTGGACTTCTCAGCTATGGGGCCCAGGTAGGCGGGCGACAGGTATGAAGCCACGCCGGTGACGTAGGCCTGCTCAATGAGCATCCGGCCAAGGTCTATACCACGCTCATCCTTGAGGCCTACCGTGTAAGTCCCCGTAGTGTTAGCCACGACTCCTCCCTAGATTTACCTACCGAACATGCGCTTGATGGGAGAGTGGATTTGCACTCCGTCGATCTCCTCGAGCGTCTGGCAGTTGTCGATCTCCACCGACTTGGCGTACTCCCAGTCGTAGGCGTCCTGCACCTGCCGGTCTATCTGGCCGAGGATCGACTCGATCTCCGCTTTGCCGAGCTGCTCCCAGCCGTGCTCGAACTTCCAGTTAACGGTGGACTCGCC
>Ga0222713_10001378_pt1 | contig 27320 bp, 23 predicted proteins | sample C33_649DmetaG_FD_165061 | JGI IMG/M metagenome (GOLD analysis project Ga0222713, IMG submission 165061) | Estuarine water microbial communities from San Francisco Bay, California, United States - C33_649D | ecosystem: Environmental > Aquatic > Marine > Unclassified | place: USA: California... | reverse complement strand
AGCCGGCTCGCTGATCGCCGTGGGCTTTTCCAATGGAGCCAACATTGCCGCCAGCTTATTACAACTGCGTCCCGAGGTGTTGGCAGGTGCCATCTTGCTGCGTCCCATGGTCGTCCTCCCTGATTCCGCACCCAAGGATTCCTTGCTGGGGAAACGGGTCCTCATTGCCAGTGGAACACAGGACCCGATCGTGCCGTCGGCTCATCCGGAAAAGTTAGCCGATCTCCTGCGCGCGGGGGGATCAGAAGTTTCCGTCCAGCTGTTCCCGATCGGTCATCAACTTACCACGGCCGATATTATGGCTGCGAAAGATTTCCTGGGTTCCTAAGTCGCAGGACCAATCGAAACGCACTTCCGAACCACGGAAGTGCGCAAATGATTGTCCATGAAGTGTCGCCCCGGCCAATCCGTCGGCACCAAAATGAATTCCCCGGCACCAAATCTCTCGCTTGCGCGGGGCGGAGCCGCCCGCCACCGTGAAGGCAAATCATGGCTTTCCCCAACCCTCCTCCGATACTAGCGGACCGCACTCTGCGCTCCACAGATCTGGACCAGCATCGCGACGAAACCCTTTTGCGCATCTATGCGTGGATGTTTTTGGCGCGATCGGCTGACAACCGCATCCTCGAACTGTTTCGCCAGGGCCTGATCAAAGGCACCGTTACGGGCGGCATGGGCAACGAAGGGCTTTGTGTGCCGTTAGCCCTGTTGGCTGACAAGACTCAGGACGTCATCTGCAACAGTCATCGCGGACTCGGCGGCCATCTGATCTGGAGCGGTCACCTGTGCGATCACCTAAACCAATATTTCGCCAACGCCGAAAGCCCCACCAAGGCCCGCGAAGGCAACATCCACCACGGTGACCCCAAGAATCGTTCGCTACCGATGATCAGCCATTTGGGCATCATGCTGTCGAACGTGGCCGGGGCCGTGGATTCCCAGCGTCGACAAGGCAAACCGGCCGTCGGCTTTGCCTTCTTTGGCGACGGCTCCTCCAGCACCGGCGATGTGCATGAATCACTGAACCTCGCCTCCCTGCTCTCGTTGCCGATGGTCTTCGTGATCGAGAACAATCGCTACGCCTACTCGACCCCCCTGAAAGAACAATTCACCGGGTCCAGTTTGTGGCAACGCGCTGCCGGTTACGGCATGGAAGGCTTTGCGACCGACGCCACCGATGTCGAAGCTTACACGGCCACCATCGCGTCTGCCATTGATAAAGTGCGCACCACTTCCCGACCCGTTCTGATTGAAGCCCATACCTTGCGTCTGCGCGGCCATGCCGCCTACGACACCTGCGATTACCTCAAGCCGGGTGAGAGCGAGTCCTTTTTCGCCCAAGACCCGCTGCCGCGCCTTCGCGCCAAACTTGCCGAGGCCGGCCAAAAAACAAGCCTCAACGAACTCGAGACCGAACTAACGGCGTATCTCGAGGCCTGCGTGAAAGTTTCCATGGCCATCCCGCGGCCGGATGCCACGGGCATGGTGGATGAACTCTTTGCCCCTGCCAGTGCTCCCTTGGCTTGGAAAGCCGAACCCGCCGAGCCACTACAACTCAATTTTGCGCAGGCCCTCAATACGGCCCACCGCAAAATCCTTAACGAACGACCGGAGTCGATTGTGCTCGGGCAGGACATCGGTGTTTACGGCGGCGCATTCAAGGTCACCGAGGATTTGCTCAATGACTTCGGCCGCACCCGGGTGTTCAACACGCCCTTGGCCGAAAGCGCCTGCACCGGTTACGCCATTGGCATGGCCGTGAATGGCCATCGCTCCATCGCCGAATTTCAGTTTGCCGATTTCTCCACCGAGGCGGTCACGCAGATCACGCAGAATGCAGCCACCTATTTTTTCCGCTCCGGGGCGGCCTGCCCCATCGTGTTTCGTTTTCCCTGCGGCACAGTCCAACTCGGCTCGTTCCACTCACAGGAACTCGAATCCAGTTTCCTCTCCTATCCCGGCCTGAAGGCCCTGTATCCCAGCACACCGCAGGATGCGTTTGACGCCTTGCTGGCCGCCTACGAAGACAACAATCCGGTGATCCTGTTTGAAAACAAGGCCCTCTACCGTTGCAAAAAACAACCGGTGGCCTGGAACCCGGATTACCGCAAAATCTGGAAACCCAAACAACTGCGCACCGGTGACTTTGCCACCTTCGTAAGCTACGGTGAAATGGTGCATCGCGCGGCCGAGATCTGCGATTACCTGGCCGAGGAATACGAGATGGCCTTTGATTTGTTCGACCTGCGTGCGCTCTCGCCGCTACGACTGGATAGCATTCAGGAATCACTTAAACGCACCGGCCGTCTGGTCGTCCTCCATGAAGGCCGACGCACCCATGGCTTCGGGGCCGAGTTGGTTGCGCAATTGACGGAGGATAATTTCTCGAACCTCAAGGCTGCGCCGCTGCGGATTGGTTCCCTCGATATTCCGGTGCCGTTTGCCCAAGAGCTCGAAAAAGCCTACCGCCCGAGCAAGGATGACGTCATTGAACAGCTGTTGAAGTGGCTGGAGTAATCGGTCCGCCATGAATCACACATCTCCAATACCTGCCGCCGACTGGTCAAAGATCCGCCTCTTTGCCATGGATGTGGATGGCGTGCTGACGGATGGCACCGTGCAAATCTCTTCGGATGGCTCTGAAAGCAAAGTCTTCTCCATCCTCGATGGCATGGGCATCGTGCGACTCAATCGACTGGGTGTCGCGGTCGCATGGATCAGCGGTCGCCCGTCTGAAGCCACGACCAAGCGTGCTACCGAGCTTAAAGTTCCGCATCTGATTCAAGGGCGCACCGACAAACTGACCGCCTTGCAGGAGTTGGCCGGTCGCTTGCACCTGCAACCCGCCGAATGCGTCTATATGGGAGATGATGATATCGATGCCACGGCGATCGCTTGGGCCGGGATCGGTGTCTGTGTGCCCGACGCCATGCCGGCCGCGGTCTCCGCCGCCCGTTATCTGACCAACCGACCGGCCGGCCGCGGTGCGGTGCGTGAAATCTGCGAACATATTATCCTGCATCACGGTCCCAACCAAGCATCGTGAGACTCATCCCCGTCAGTCTTCTTTTGTTTTCAACCGCCATCGCCACGGCTGGACCTCCGCTTACCTCGCAGACCCCGGTGAGTAATTTCCGGTTGCCGACGTTCACGGAGCAGGGCCACCGATCAATGTTGCTACAGGGTTCTCAGGCCGTAGTGGCGCCTAATCGGGTCGAATTGCAGGATCTCAATCTCACCCTGTTCATCGGTGATGCCGCGAGCACGGTGGAAACCGTTATCCTGAGTCCCGTCGCGACGGCAAATCTGGATGATGAAACGGTGCACGGCCTCGGCACCGTCCGGGTGATTCGCGACGACCTGGAGATCACGGGCACCGGTTGGTCCTATGACCATCACCAGAAAAAAGTTTCCATCACCGCAAACGCCCGGATAGCTTTCCAAGCCCAGTTACCTGACATGCTCAAATGAAACGCCTGGTCCTGATTTTTTCCTTAGTTGCCGCGCTGGTGGCAATCCCTGCCGGGCAAGCCGCCAGTGGCGAGCTGCCCCAGACGGTGATCGAATGCTCGGGTCTGGCCGAAACCATCAGCACGGACACGGAGACGATCGCCACGTTTCATGATCAAGTCGTGGTCACCGGCAACAACATCAAATTGTATTGCGATAACCTGAAGGTCGTCGCCATCCGCAAGGGTGATCCTACCGCCACCCTCGGGGAATACGGCTATTTCAAGTCACTCGTGGCCACGGGTCGCGTGCGGATCGTGCAGGGTGACCGCGAGGCCACTTGTGGTCGGGCCGAGGTTTTCCCCGGTGAAGACCGCATCGTGCTGAGTGAGGAACCGGTCGTCCGGAGTTTCGATGACCAATATATTGCGACCGGACCACGCCTCGTGCTCTATCGCGGTCAACGTCGCGCCGTAATCGAAGGCTCCGAAACCGATCGGGCCCACATCTCCATGCCCCCCATCAAGGACCTCGGCTTTGATGAAACGACGCCGGACAAATCCGGACAACCTGCCGGAAAACCCTGACCGCCATGACCGCCGCCGTTGCATCGTCCGAAATCTCCACCACCGGACTCGTCAAAACATTCGGCGCCCGCACGGTCGTCAACGGGGTGGATCTGAAATTTTCTGCCGGCGAAGTGGTCGGTCTGCTCGGTCCCAATGGTGCGGGCAAGACAACCACCTTTTACATGATGGTGGGCCTGGTCCCGGTAACCAAAGGCCGGGTGATGATGGATGGCAAAGACATCACCAGCCAGCGGATGCATGAGCGCGCGCGGCATGGCATCGGTTACCTGCCGCAGGAGGCCTCGGTCTTTCGTAAACTCACGGTCGAGGAAAACATTCTCGCCATAGCCGAGGCCATTGGGATTCCGCGTAAGGAACGCGCCTCCTTGGTCAAACATCACTTGGGCGAACTCAGCCTGGATCATGTGGCCAAACAAAAGGCCTATACCCTTTCGGGCGGCGAACGTCGCCGGCTGGAGATCGCCCGCGCGCTGGTAACCAAACCAAAATTCCTGCTGATGGACGAGCCTTTCGCCGCCATCGACCCGATCTCCGTGGGCGAGGTGCAGAAGATCATCCTGCAGCTCAAGTCCCGTGGCATTGGAGTGGTCGTGACCGATCACAACGTCCGGGAAACCCTGCGCATCGTAGACCGGGCCTACCTGATTCACCAAGGCAAGGTCCTGACCGAAGGCACCGGTGATTTCCTGATCAACGACCGCCAGGCCCGGGAATTTTATCTGGGTGAAAATTTCAATCTCTGACGCTCATGCAAAAGGAAGTTCACGCCATCACCGTTGAGCATTTTTTCAACCGCTACCAAGAGAAATTGGAGCTGGAGTTGCTCACCCCGGAAGGCTTCGGGATGCATCGATTGATCAAAGAAGGTTCGATTAATCGTCCCGCGCTCGCCCTGACCGGCTTTTTCAAATACTTCGCGAACAAACGCATTCAGGTCCTCGGCGCTGCGGAGATGACCTATCTGAAGACGCTGAACAAGGAAGCGCAGGGGAAAATATTTCGCGAGATGGTCAAACGGCAGATCCCGTGCCTCATCATGACCCGCAACTACCACCCGACACCCACGTTGCTGGAAGTCGCCACGGCCATGAAGCTGCCGGTTTTCCGCACGCCGATGATCACGATGAATTTCGTGAATCTGGCCACCCTCTGCGTGGACAACGAATTCGCCCCTTCGACCACCGAACACGCCACGACTCTCGACATCAAGGGCATTGGGGTGTTGCTGCGCGGCTCAAGCGGCGTCGGCAAAAGCGAATGCGCGCTCGCCCTGATCGAACGGGGACATTCCTTGGTCGCGGATGACCTCACTGTCATCCGGTTGCGCGACGAACGCGATCTCATGGCCACCAGTCGTTCACTCAATCGCGGTTGGATGGAATGTCGCGGTATCGGCATCATCAACGTCGGCGAAATGTTTGGCATCAAATCCATCCGCTTGGAAAAGCGAATCGATCTGGTGGTCTCGATGCAGGAGTGGACCCCCGAGGTAGTGGAGGAACGCACCGGACTGGAGGAAAACTTTTATCCCATTCTCGGCACCAATGTCCCCCACATTGAACTCTATGTCCGGCCCGGGCGGGATATGGCGCGCCTCGTGGAAGTCGCCGCCCTCACCCACGCATTGAAGCGGATGGGGCATGATCCAGCCAAAAAATTCAACGAACAACTAATCGCCCACATGTCGCAACAAAGTGAGGAAGAATCATTGAAGCTGAAACCTTTCGACACCGAGGAACGGGACGGCAGCCTGTAGTCATGTCTGCCCCCGCTTCCCGTCACGATGGTCGCAAATTCGACCAACTCCGTCCGATTGCCTTTGAGGCAAATATCGCCCCGCATGCCACCGGCTCAGTGCTCGTTTCCTTCGGCTCCACCCGCGTAATTTGCGCGGCCACCATCGAACCCAAAGTGCCGGGCTGGATGCGTCAACAAGGCGTCAAGGGAGGTTGGCTGACGGCGGAGTATTCCATGCTGCCCTACTCAACCCTTGATCGCAAATCACGGGATATCTCACGGGGCAAACTCGATGGCCGCACGGTGGAAATCCAGCGCCTGATCGGCCGTTCCCTGCGTGCGGTGGTGGATCTGCAAAAACTCGGGGAGAACACTCTTTGGGTGGACTGTGATGTCTTGCAGGCCGACGGCGGCACGCGGACGGCTTCCATCACCGGCGCCTATCTTGCGACCCGACTCGCGGTGCAAAAATTATTGGACGCCAAGCGCATTCCCGAAAATCCACTCAGCGACTCCGTCGGGGCCGTAAGCGTGGGTGTGTTCAAGAATCAGGCCCTGCTCGATCTTGATTACGTCGAGGACAAGGATGCCGACGTCGATTTTAACGTGGTCATGACCGGCAAGGGACAATTCGTCGAGGTTCAGGGCAGTGGCGAAGAAACCACTTTCTCGCATGACCAGTTAACCGAGTTGCTCCAAATCGCGCAAAATGGCCTTAAGACCATTGCGGCGGAGCAAACGGCCTTCCTCACCCGCGCGTTGCTGAAAATCTGATTGGCGCTCCCGGCGGGTCGAACCGACTCAGTCGGTCGGCACCGGTGGGGGCTCAAATTTCCCGAAGTTGCCGCTTTCGGCCGCTTTGACGAAACCTTCGGTCACACTCTTCAAGCTCTCCCAACGGGTCCGAATTTTCCGGGCCTCTTCATTGGTGATCACATTGTCCGATGAAGCCACGGCGATGGTCGCCAGCATGTCGGCAAAATCCTGCACGATGTCATTGGTCAGCGGTATCAACTGCCCGGTGTGTTGCATCCCTTGGGGATTTCTAATGAAAAATCCACCCGTTTGCTCACAAACCCATTGAGCAATATGCGCGTCCCCGGTGCTGGCGATTAACTGGCCCACTCGGTCAAGCGGGCTGTTGGCCCCGCTGCCATCAGCTGGAGGTTCCGCCCATTTGTAGATCAATGAAAGGGAAAGCCCCAGATCAGCGGCCACTTGCTTGGCACTCGTTTTTTTCAAAACCTCCCGGATTACCTCGTGCGATTCCATGAGGAGAAGTTGCCGATTGCATAAGCGAAACGCAATCCCACCTGCATCCCAGCTAACGAATGTCACAAATCCATTTTTGTGCTGTGTCCGCGCTCAAGTTATGACTAGGTTCTCCTCCCCCAATGAACATCCACGAGTATCAGGCCAAAACCCTCTTTGCGCAGTTCGGGGTTCCCGTTCCGCAAGGTGCATCCGCTAAGTCCGCCGCAGAGTTCGACTCTGCCCTCGCCCAACTTCCTGAAGGTCCGACCATGGTGAAGTCCCAAATTCATGCCGGCGGCCGCGGCAAGGGCACTTTCACCAACGGCTACAAAGGCGGCGTCAAATTCTGCAAGACCAAGACTGATGCCAAATCGATCGCCGGTGAGATGATCGGCAACACCTTGGTGACCGCCCAGACCGGCGCCGCCGGCCGCAAAGTTCAGACCATTTACTTCACGGTCGCGAGCGACATCAAAAAGGAATACTACCTCGCCATCCTGCTGGACCGCGCATCGTCCAAACCGGTCATTGTGGCCTCGACTGAAGGCGGCGTTGAAATCGAAAAGGTCGCCCACGAGACCCCGGAGAAAATTTTCAAAGTCCTGGTCGATCCCGCCTATGGTCTGGCCGACTTTCAAGTGCGTGAACTCATCTTCGGTCTGGGCCTCAATGCCGCTGAAGGTAAAAATGCCGCCAAGCTCATCCGCAATCTCTACAAAATGTTCTGGGAGACGGATGCGGCCATGATCGAGGTCAATCCCCTCATCACCACGCCGGACGACCAAGTGCTCGCGCTCGACGCCAAGGTCTCCTTCGACTCCAACGCCCTCTTCCGCCATCCCGAGATCGTCGCCCTCCGCGACCTCAACGAGGAGGACCCTAAGGAAATCGAGGCCTCGAAATACGACCTCGCCTACATCGCGCTCGACGGAAACATCGCCTGCCTCGTCAACGGCGCCGGCCTCGCCATGTCTACCATGGACATCATCAAGCACTATGGCGGCAACCCCGCCAACTTCCTCGACGTGGGCGGTGGCGCATCGAAGGAAAAGGTCGTGGCAGCCTTTAAAATCATTCTCGGCGACGCCAACGTGCAGGGCATCTTCGTCAACATCTTCGGCGGCATCATGGACTGCAACGTCATCGCCGAGGGCATCGTTGAAGCCGTCAAGGAAGTCGGCCTCAAACTCCCCCTCGTCGTTCGCCTTGAAGGCAACAACGTCGACAAGGGCAAGGCCACCTTGGACGCCTCCGGTCTCTCCCTCGTCTCCGGCGACACCATGGCCGACGCCGCCCAGAAAATCGTCAAACTCGTCGCTTAACCCCATGTCCATTCTCATCTCATCCGAAACCAAGATCATGGTCCAAGGCATCACCGGTGCCTTCGGCGGCAAACACGCCCAGCTTTCCATCGACTACGGCACACAGGTGGTGGCCGGTGTCACCCCGGGAAAAGGCGGACAGACTTTTGAGCACGCCGGCGTCAAGGTGCCGATCTTCAATACCGTTGCCGAAGCCGCCAAGGCGACCGGTGCCACCGTCTCGACCATCTTTGTGCCGCCGCCATTTGCCGGCGACGCCATCCTTGAATGTGTGGATGCCGGCCTCGATCTCGCCGTCTGCATCACTGAGGGCATTCCGATCAAGGACATGATCCGCGTGAAGCGCGCCATGTCTGGCGCCAAAACCCGTCTCATCGGTCCCAACTGCCCCGGGGTCGTTACACCGGGCACAGGCGAAGGCTCCAAAGGTGGGTGCCGCATCGGCATCGCTCCCGGCTACATACACAAGAAGGGTCACGTCGGCGTCGTCTCGCGCTCCGGCACCCTCACTTACGAGGCTGTTTTCCAAATCACCTCCAAGGGCCTCGGTCAGTCCACGTCTGTCGGCATCGGCGGCGATCCCGTCAATGGCACCAGCCACCTTGATGTGATCAAACTCTTCAACGAAGACCCCGACACCAAGGGCATCATCCTCATCGGTGAAATCGGCGGCAATGCCGAGGTCGAGGCCGCCCGTTGGATCAAGGCCAACTGCAAGAAGCCCGTCGCTGGTTTCATCGCCGGGGCTACTGCTCCCGCCGGTCGCCGCATGGGTCATGCTGGTGCCGTCGTCGGTGGTCACGAAGACACCGCTGAAGCCAAGATCGCCGTCTTTAAAGAGTGCGGCATCGAGGTCGCCGAAACCCCTTCCGATATGGCCGACGCCCTCCTCCGCGCCGCCAAGGCCAAGGGCGTGTCGCTCGACTGAACCTCCAAGAAGAATTCACCCACCAATACCCACGCCCGACTAATGTCCTGCGTGGGTATTTTGTGTAAGGATCAAAACGGCGGCTCTTCGTCGATCTCCATGCTGCCGGCGCCGGGTTCCGGCTCGCTCAGGGGCGGACCATCTTGGTCGGGCGCACCCGAACCGGCCTCATCTGACTCGATCTTCCACGCGTTCAGGTTGACGTAGTAGTTATCCTTCCATTCGCGACCGCGAATATCGAATGATACCTTGATCTTGTCGCCTTCCTTGAGATCGGCCACGAGTCCTACCTTGTCCTTCACCGTCTCGAACTTGATGTCCTGTGGAAAGCGCCCGTCGGGCACTGTGAGCACGAACTCTCGCTTGTTGAAGCCGCTGCCAAAAGTCTGCTCGGCAAAGATTTTCTTTATGGTTCCGGTAATTTCGAACATGAGTTAACAACCTAGGCCGGGCGACCGAATGCGGCCAGCTGCTTTTAAAAAAGTTTCCGCATTAGCCTTTGCCCTAATTCTCCTACCTGACCAACCACTCAACCAGTAAACGACCATGGGACACGGCGACCAGAACCTGAACCTGCCTGGCGGACTCAACTTTGAACCCGATCCCAAGCGGGTGCGGGAATTGATGAAATTGATCGGGGGGCCCTTTCATCTTGGCCGGCCTGGCACGGATCGTGAGGCTTGGGAAAAGGTTAGGGCCACTGATGCGGGTCGGCGACTGCTTGAGGCCGCCCGGGTATTCGGCCAGGATGAGCCCCGGGCCTATTTCACCAATGAGGACTGCATCTATGTCATGGAGTCGCGGGACCGCACTCAGTTCGATCAATATCACCCGCGGGTGAAGGCGCGCCTCGTCCTGCTGCCGATCGCCGAGTGTCTCGAACCCAATGATCACTATCTGGCCAAGATCGAAGAGGACATCCACCGGCTGTGTGCGGTCAATTCGTGGACCTATCCGCTGCATGAACACGCCAAGTTGTTTCACGAGCGCAAGGGCTACTTCACGGACCTCATGACTGTGCATTATGCGAGCAGTCTGGTCACCGCGTTGCATCTGCTGGGCGATCGGTTGAAACCGGAAACCCGCGACCTTATCCGGCGCGAAGTGCAGCTCCGGGTCTTTGATCAATTTGAACAACGCATCCGCAGCGGCCGCGACGGTTTCTGGTGGTTTACGGTCAATCATAACTGGAACAGCGTCTGCCTCGCGGAAATCCTGAGCTGCGCCCTGCGGTTAAAGGAAGACCCAGCGGAACGGGCCTGGTATATTGCCGTGGTCGAAAAACTGATCGTCCACTCCGAGGACGGTTTTGAACCAGGCGGATTTTATACGGAAGGCGTGGCGTATTGGGGTTACGGTTTCAGTCACTATATCCTCGCCGCAGAACTCGTCGCCAAGGCCACGAACCACCAAATCGACTGGTTAAAGAAACCCCGGGTGGAGTCGGTCTCCCACTTCGGTTTCCGCATGGAGATCCAAGGCGGCGCCTATCCAACCTTTGCCGACTGCAAGAAAGATGCCGTCACTCCACAGTGGCTGATGCACTGGCTCAATAATCGGATCGACCCAAACCGGAGCGATCGCGCCACGGCCATCCCCACGAACGCCTTTGATCCGATTCATTTCCAATTCGGACCGATGACCCAGTTGCTGCTGTTTCATCAGGTCGATCTGACCCAAGCTTACGCGACGGCCGAGACCCGGACGATCCGGGATTGGTTTGAAGATGTGCAATTTTTGATCAGCCGGCCCGGTCCCACCTCCTCCACCAAACTCGCCGCAACTTTCAAGGGCGGCCATAATGGCGTGAATCACAATCACAACGATTTGGGCACCTTCACGGTGCTATGTGGGGCCGAGGAATTGCTTACTGATCCGGGAGCGGAAATCTATACGCAGCGCACTTTCGACATTAACCGTTACGAAGGGAATCTGCTGAATTCTTTCGGCCATCCCGTCCCGGTCATCGCCGGTCAACTCCAGTTTCCGGACAAATCCTACCACCGCACGGGCTTTGGCAAGGACTCCTATACCACGATTGTGGATACCACTTTTTCCGAAACGCGTGATCAAGTGATCATCGAAATGGATCGGGCTTATCGGGTCCGGCATCTGGAAAATCTCATCCGGGCGTTTATCTATGACCGAACCGGAACCGGTTCGGTCGAGGTCTACGATCAGATCAAGTTCTCCAAACCAGACACCTACGAAACCGCCTTGATCACCTACGCTAAGTGGGAAATGCGCCCAGACGGCCGGCTCCGTGTATCAGCCAACGGCGAAGCGATCGATGTCGAGGTGAGTTCCGAACAAGGTGAACTAGAATTCAGCCATTGCGTGATCCAAGAGAGTTCGACGCCTACCCGACTCAGCTGGCGTTTCCGTCAGCCCGTGCTCGAAGCCGAGGTCAAAATCTCGGTTACTCCGGTGAGTTAATGAGCTCACGGTGGCTAGCCTTGCAGGCAAAGTCTAAAGTATAGCCTCATATCTTATTTTTAATTAATTAGTTATAAAATAACCAATTCCCGACATAAATTTTTCCGGCAATCATGAATTAATACTGGACTAATATGCGTCATATACTGCAGATTAAGCCTGCATCAGGAACGAGCCAGCCCTCAAAAGCTGACTCCGCCAACCGGGCCGGGAGCGGCCACGGTGGATCGAGGGAAACCTCGGATGTGCGTCACCCGCAAGGGGGGCGAACCAAGAACGCTCCCGAAGACGAGACCGATCTGATGCCCTCAGGTCGGTTTTTTGTTTTCATCCCTGATGCGCGAACCTGCCAACCACAGATCATCACGCATCATGTCAACCATCACAAAACTCCCCGGTATCCGTGTTCGCACGGACAATCCCAATCACCACCTGTGGAACAACCACGGGACTTGGTTTCTGCACTACACCGTGCACCCCACCCCTTTCACCAAGGAACGCATCCGTCGTTCCCTCGGCACAAAGGACCTGGAACTAGCCCGCGAACGTCGCGACAACTTCTTCGCTCATCTTGAGAGCGAGGCCGCCAAGGCGGCCCTGCGTAAAGAAGTCGCTGCGTGAGTGCGCATCGTCAAGTTCTGCGCTTCCGGGCAACCGGCAGCGATGGAGCGGTTTTGTCGACCAGCGGCACGGTCTTGGCCGTAACGCTGGATGACAGTCCGGTCCCCGTCGGACACATCGTGCACCTGCCGTCAACACCGGAGGTTGCCGCCCGCTGGGCCTACGTGCTCAACGACGGTCGGGCCACCGGATTGCAGAGCACCCTGTCTCGCCATGACCTGGAGGGACAGATCATCGAGTATTATTTTCAGGCCCTGATTGCCGATCGTCGGCACAGTGCCTGAAAATAAATCACATCCTTCAAGAGCCGCGCTTTCCAGCGCGGCTTTTTTTTGCAGGCTAAAAGACCGATGCCCAAAACACCCCTGACCTTGGCCGCCATAGGATGCGGTGGTCGCGTTCGCACTTACACCGAGTTGGCCGCCACCATGCCGGATCGCTATAGGGTCGTCGCAGCAGCCGACCCAGATCCATCGCGTCTGCAATTGATGGAAAAATTACTGCCCGTGGGCAGCCTGCGGACTTTCGCCAGTGACCGTGAACTGTTCGCCGCCGGTAAGTTGGCCGATATCCTCATGATCGGCACCCAGGATGCCTATCACGTGCAGCCCTGCATCGAAGCCATGCGGCTCGGTTATGACGTGTTGCTCGAAAAACCCATCGCCACGAATTTCGCCGAAGTCCGGGCGCTTGAACTCGAGGCTGCCAGGCTGGGCCGCCGGGTGTTAATCTGCCACGTGCTTCGCTACACGCCCTTTTACACCCTGGTAAAGTCACTGCTGGATGAAGGAGTCGTGGGGAAAATTGCCACGATCAATGCGGTGGAAGGCGTCGCCCCATTTCACCAGGCACACTCTTTCGTGCGGGGACATTGGGGAGTGGTGGAAAAGAGCTCACCGATGATCATCGCCAAATGCTGTCACGACTTGGACATCATTTCCTGGCTGGCCGATGCCCCCTGCGAGCAAGTTTCCAGTTTTGGTTCGTTGGACTATTTCAATGTGGCGCATGCGCCGGCTGGTGCTCCGGCCCGGTGCACGGATGGTTGTCCCGTCGCGGGCACGTGCAGTTATGATGCCCACCACTACTTGGGCAAAGAGCGACACTGGTTACAGTGGGTATTCAAAGGCGGCATCGAAGCCGATGATGAAAGTGTCCGGGAATGGCTGCGCACTTCACCATGGGGCCGGTGCGTTTATCACTGCGACAATACGGCCGTGGATCGACAAACCGTGAACTTGAGTTTCGCTAATGCCATCACGGCCAATCTCACCATGACTGCGTTTGACAACGGGCGAAGTTTGGAAATCCGCGGCACCAAGGGCGTGCTACTCGGAGGCAACGCCGTCAAACGTTTCACTGGTCATGACATTGCCGTCACCACGCATCACGATAGCCAAACCACTTATCACGATGTCACGGTAAAGGAAGGGGCCTATCAGGGCCATGGGGGCGGTGATTTTGGTCTGATGGATGCACTTGATCAGGAATGGCAAAAGCCTAATTCGGCGGACATGCGTTCCTCACTTCAGAGATCAGTCGAGAGTCATGCCATGGGCTTTGCCGCCGAGGTCGCCCGCGTGGAAAAGCGCGTGATCAATCTGCGCGCATACCGAACGGAAGTTTAATTCCGTCTCACGGAATCAACAATTGCTGGCCCGGACGCAGCACATTTTCAGTGCTGAGCATTTCGCGGTTGGCGTCGTAAATTTCCTGCCAGCGGTTGGCCGTGCCGAAATAACGCAGGCTGATCCGGGAGAGGGAATCACCCTGCACCACCGTATGGTAGCGCGGCGCTGAAGCGGCCTCAGTCGGCTGCCGGGGCGCAGCTGCAGACGTCACGGACGCCGGGACCGAACTCGTTCCACCAGAATTGATGTAACGGGCTGCCGAGGCAATTTGGTCCAAGGTGCCCTGTGCCTGCCGCAGGCGCGCGGACAGGGCGGCATTGTCCTGCTGCAACGCAGCGATCCGCGAGGTGCGATCTCGTTCCAGCGCCTGCAAGGTATCGTTCAAGCGCGCATTCTCGGCCCGCATGCCCGCCAAATCCTGCTGTGCACCGTTCAACTGGGCCGAGGTCGCAGTCAAAGTCGCAATTTTGTTTTCCGCTTGGTTCAATGCCTCACTGGCTCCAGCTAAACGGGAATTTTCCGATCGCAGGGCATCCAAGCGGGCATTCGTCATTTCCAGTTGCTGATTCAGATTGGCATTCGCGGCCTTCAATTGGGCTTCCATCGTGCTCAGCGACTGAGAGCGGTTTTCCTGCTCACTCAGTTTGGCCTGCACTTGCTTCAGGTCTGCCTGTAATTTGGCCACCTGCGCGCTGCTGGCATCCAACCGATTGTTCTCAGATTGAAGAGAGGCCAGTTCGCTCAGCGTATCGTCATGTGCCGTTTGCAGGTCCGCCAGCTTCCGGGCATTTTCATCCGCCGTGGCCACGGCCGTGGCGACGGCGCGGTTCTGTTGTTCAAGCTGGGACTGGGTGGCGGCCAATGTTGTTTTCGCCTGTTCGGCCTGGGCCATGACTTGGGCCAATCGTTGCTCCAACAGGTTCTTCTCCGATTGCAGGTTTTGGTTGATGCCGGTCAGTTCTGCCACGGCCGTGCCATGTTCATCCAGGGCCGCATCCACTTCGGTTTGTTTTTGCTTCATGCCCTGCAATTTCGCGGTCGCTTTGTCGGCGGTGCTTTTGGCTGCAATCAGGGCCTGATTCAAAGCGGCGATCTGTTGTTCCGAATCGGACAACTTTGTAAACATATCCGTCACCTGGCTCTTCTGCTCATCCCGTTCCTTGCTCAAGGTGTCATTCGCCTCTTGGAGTTCGGCCACCCGTTTCGTCAGTCGTTCCTGATCGGCATTCAATGATTCCAAATCCGAATTTTTCGAAAGGATCAGTGAGCGGTTGGCATCGGACAGTGATTTGTTGGTCGTCGAGGCCAATTTCAGCTGATCTGCCAAGGCGGCCAGCTCACTGGCTGAACGCGCGCGTTCCTGGGCCATTTGCTTTTCCAGCTGGGCTACCTGTCCTTCCAAAGTCTGCATTTCCAACCTGGTGGCATTTGCGTCCGGCAAAGCTTGGGCCACGCTCGCCTGGGCTGCCAGGGCCGCCGCAGTCGCCTTGCGCGAACTGTCGAGGTCGGCCTGCAGTGATGCAATCTGGCCCTTGAATTTCGCAATGGTCTCATCGCGCTCAGCCAATACCCGGGCAGACTCGTCGATTTCCGCACTGAGTTTGGCCCAAGCCACTTCATCCATGGTTAACTTGGAATTGGTATCCCGACTGGCCACCGTCAATTGCCGGTTCTCCTCCTTGACCAGAGCCAGTTCACGTTTCGTATCGTCGGCAGCCTGCTCCAGCGATTGATTGGAACTCTCCAATGTCTTGATCCATTTCTGGGCCGCAGCCAGCAGAGCATTCGAGTCGTCAAGTTTCGCTTGGAGTGGATTTGGTTGGTTTTGCGAGCGGCTTTGCGCCGAGCGCAACGCGGCCTGCAATTGTTCGATTTGCGTCGTGGTTGCAGTCGCGTTCCGGGCCAGTTCATCGCGTTCCTGAGTCATCGCAGCCAAACGCTCGTTGACTTGACTCAAGTCATTGCGAACGGCCTTCAATTCATCGCGCAAGTCTGGCACCGGCGCGGTCACTGTTTTGGTTTCAACTGGTCGTGCCTGAGCCCGCAGTTGATCGAGCTTGGTGGAAAGATTCCGGTTTGATTCTTCCAAATTCCGCGCATAGGCCTCCGCATCCGCCGCCTTGCTCCGGGCCAGATCGAGCTCCTTGACCGAACGCGCCACAGCTACCTTGGCATCTACCTCGGTCGCTTGGATCTGAACCCGCAATCCTTCCAACTCTCTGCGGGTCGAAACCAAATCCGCCTTGGTCTGAGCCCATGCGGCGTTCAGACGTTGGATTTCCTCATCGTTCGGCTTTGCAGCCGGGACCGAAGCTAATTTTTTGGCTAATTCATCCTGGGTCGCCAAGGCGGCGTCTCGCGCCACCTGGGCCTTTTGCAATTGGTCTGCCAAGTCGGCATTGCGTTGATTGGCTTGGACCAGATCCGCGACTGCTTTTTCCCCGATCGCCACTCTGCTGCGTAATGCATCCATTTCCGCATTGGACGAAGCCGAGGCGACCAATCGTTGGTTCTCGGCCGCTAATCGTTGGTTATCGATTCTGACCGCGCTCAATTCGTCCCGCAATTTTGCCAACGCCTCCGCGCTTTCGCCGGGAGAGCCGACCGACGCGTTTTCGGACTGCACCCGCAATTTGTCATTGGCCACCCGCAGTTGGCGATAAAGTGAACTGAGTTCCTTGGTTGATCGCGTGACTTCGCTATTGAGCCGATCCTTGTCCTCCAACAATCGCTTCACTCGTTCATCGGTCGAAAGATCAGCCGGGAGCGTGGTCTGCACGCGACTGGCATTGGCGATCGCGGCAGACAATCGTTCGTTTTCTGCCTTCAATTCCTGCAGGCGCGCGGCCATTTCCAATCGTTCCCGATCCGCCTGATTTTGCGCGGCCCGTAGTTCCTCGTTCTCTGCTAGAAGGGGCGCAAGTTGCTCCGGTGTTGCAATCGTTGAGTTGGCCGGCGACATCGATGGGCCACTATTCGCAACTTCCGAAGGTTGGGTGGGGGTGGATGCACCGGCACGGATGGACGCCAGTCGTTTGCCCACCTCGGTCAACTGGGCCGCGGATAATTGCTTGGTTACAATATCGCGCCCTTCCGGACTGACCCCATTCTCGGTGGCGAGGCTGAGCCAGACGAGCGCGTCGACTGGATTGACGGCCAACCCACCCCGCCCTTCGGCCAGCATGATTCCGAGATTATTTTGTGCCGGACCAAATCCTTGCCGGGCGGCCGCCAGATACAACTTGGCCGCATTCACCTCATCTTTGGCCGAACCGCGGCCTTCTTCCAACATGACGGCAAGATTGTATTGAGCGCGTGGATAGCCCTGGTTCGCCGCCAAACGATACCATGTTATGGCCTGTGCGGCATCGGTCCGCACGCCTCGACCGATTTCATAGGCTAGGCCCAAGTTATACTGGGCCTCAGCGAGGCCTTGGTCTGCTGCCTGCCGAAACCACAAAACCGATTCCATGGAATCCTGCGCCACCCCAATTCCCCCGGCATACATATTGCCGACATTGAACTGCGCGGCGGCAAATCCCTGCGTCGCCGACTTCCGGTAATAATCAAATGCCTTGGTCAGGTCGCGCGTGACCCCGCGGCCCAATTCATACATCATGCCCAAATTGAAGTTGGCCGGGGCATAGGACAGGTCGGCCGCCTGTTGATAATATCGCAAGGCTTCACGGTCATCTTTGGCGACCCCCTGCCCGTTCGCGTAGATATTGCCGAGCGTATTCAATGCCGTGGGATCACCGGCTTTGGCTTGGGTCCGCACACTTTCCAAATCGCTCTGGGCCCGACCAATCCCGGTAAGGGACACCATAGCCAGAGCCGCGAGTCCTACGCGCACGAGTCTATGCATAAGCAGGAGCTGGGATCGTCGGGCTATTCTAGGTCTGCACACTGCTTTAGGTTAAGGAGAAAACCCTACTCGGGAGCAAGGCAGCATCTTGCATCCCATGGATAATTTTCTTGTCCGGCGGGCAGAAAGTGGCGAGTGCACCCCCCAATGCAGCCTGCCCATCCTTAACGAAGTAATAGGGGCAAAGTCGTAACCGGCCCGCCTGTGCCAAGGCTTCGGTGGGTAAGCCATCCTTGGGTTGAGGATAAAGGCGATGTTCTATCCGGCGGGGTTTGCGATAGGCTTGCAGGATATGCAAATTGTGTGGCGCCAGTTCGATCGCACGCTCCACGCCATGCTGCCATTCCTCACGGGAGCAGTCGCTGCCCAAAACCACGCTACGAGCACCCCAAGCTGTCTCATGGTAACCGCTGATTTTGATGATCAGGTCGCGCTCGCGCTGTGAAGCACCCACCAACTCATGCCAATCGTTGAGTGAACGGCCCCCAATCTGTGGTCCGTCCAACACCGCCCCGGGAGGCAGGGGGGCCGGATCAATGATCCACGACTGTGGGATCAGTTTACGGAGCAACTTGTGCGACGGCTTGCTCAGGTGTTCCGTCCAGAAATCCTGCAATAGATGATGATGAAACAAGGCCAGGGTCAGCTTCTCCTCCTGAAACGGACGCATCGGCGGTGCAATCGCCACTTCATCCGCTTGCCAGGCCTCCATGATGAATTTTTGCGTCGTGATATTCGGCAGATCAAAGAGCTCAAAAAATCGGTAGATGATATCGATTTTTTCCGGGTTGCCGTCGGAGTCGAAAAACAACGAGTTCTCCAACGGGAATATATCTTCCGGGCGCAGACAAAAAACCCGTTTGCCTTGCACCTGCAATTGCTCCGCCACCCATTGCATCTCGGGCCGATAGGTGGCGGCTTCATCACTCACTACCAGGGCAATCGATGGATTGCGTTCACCCGGCCGCAGCGCGACGAGTGATTTGTAGAATAGCTCGATCATCCCGTCCTTGGTTCCGAGCACTCCGCCCTGCGCGTCATACATGCGGTTAAGAAATGCCGTCAAGCCGATGCCACCTGGCACCGAATCGAGCTCCGTCATGACAAAACCCTCGTCGGTCAGCAGCAGATCAGGCCGCAACACCGTGGGAAATTTTCCGCGGTTCTTTGGATCACGCGCATGCTGCACCAGTTCGGCCGGTTTGCCGCGGTCCAGGTAATCCAGCACCCATGGCGCGTTCAGCGGTTTGTTGCGCAGCAGGTTTTTATTGCCCGCCGCCCGCAAATAGAGGGTCTCAAGGACTTGGTGAAATTCCAAACAGGCCGCCCCGATGGCTTCGAGTTCGGTCTTTTGCTCCGGCGTAATCGGCCAGGCCTCGGGTGAGAGTTGCCATGTCTTGTCCTCAAACAGGGGCTGCGCCGCAAGGGTGGCTTTAATCTGTTCGTAAGGAAGGTCGGACATGACTGGGTGGCTTTACATAGTCCAACCACGGGGCAACGCAAACTGCGGCGCCAAAAAGTGACCCCGGCGGTTACTCATCGTCCATCTGGATATCCTTGTTGCGATGCCGCGGACAGCCGGCGCGCAACCAGGCGTTGATGAATTTCTCCAGATCGCCATCGAGCACTTCCTGCACATCGGTATTGCTCACGCCGGTGCGAAGATCCTTCACCATCTGGTAAGGCTGCATCACATAGCTGCGGATTTGTGCGCCCCATCCGATTTCGCCTTTCTCACCATAGAACTTCTCCATCTCACTGCGCTGCTCATCGAGTTTCTTTTCGTAGAGCCGCGCTTTGAGCACCTTCATCGCGGCCGCCTTGTTCTTGATCTGCGAACGCTCATTTTGGCAGACCACCACGATATTACTCGGAATGTGGGTCAGGCGCACGGCCGAGTCGGTCGTATTGACGCCCTGCCCGCCCTTGCCGGACGAACGGTAGACATCAACCCGGATCTCAGCCTCGGGAATCTCGATATCAATATCGTCATCGACCTCAGCCACGACATCCACCGCACAGAATGAGGTGTGTCGGCGCTTGTTCGAATCAAACGGACTGATGCGCACCAAGCGGTGCACGCCCCGTTCGGCCTTGGCATATCCATAGGCATTCTGACCCTTGATCAACAGGGTGGCTTTGCTGATTCCCGCCTGATCCCCCGGTTGCACGTCCATCAATTCAACTTCAAAGCCACTGCGCTCGGCCCACCGGGTATACATCCGAAACAGGATGTCGGCCCAATCGTTGGACTCGGTGCCGCCGGCTCCGGCCTGAATTGAGAAAATCGCATTATTGTTGTCGAAGCGCTCGGTCAGGAACGAGGCAATCTCCAAGGCATCCAACTCCTCGAGCATGGTCTTCGTCGTGGACTCCAGCTCTTGCTCGTAGCCTTCCTTTTCACCGGCATCGGCCGTCTCGGCAAATTCCAACAATACCGTGAGGTCATCGACCTTCCGGCGGAAGGCGACCACCGGATTAACGGTTTTTTTCAAGCCGTTGAGTTTGGCGATGTGCTTTTGCGCCCGGTCGTTGCCATCCCAGAAATCGGGCGCACCCATCTGGGCCTCCATGGCGGTTATTTCCCGCTGCTTTTGTTCGCAGTCAAAGAAACCTCCATAAGTGCCCGGCGCGCTTTTTGATGTGGTCGATGTGGTCGAAAGTCTCTGGTGCTATCATGATGAAGTGACTACCGTTGGCACCCGTGGTTCGGTCGCAAGCGGATTCTCAATCCATCCGGCCAGGGACGGACCCACCGGCGGCGTTAGTTACGAATCCGGCCAGCGCCAAGTTCTGCCAGGAACGAAGCGTAGGTTTTCTCGACGCCTTCTCGCAGGGCGATCCGGGCCGACCAGCCAAGTGCGGTTAGTTTGGAAACATCCATCAACTTGCGCGGCGTCCCATCCGGCTTGCTCGTGTCCCAGACAATCTTACCGGCAAAACCGACCGTCTCGGCCACGACCTCCGTCAATTCCTTGATTGTTACATCCGTGCCCGTGCCGACATTGATCCAGTCGGGTGGATTGTCCTGTTGCAGCAAGAACGCACAGGCATCGGCCAGGTCGTCGACGTGCAAAAATTCCCGTTTGGGTGAACCCGTGCCCCATGCCGTCACCTCGGCGGCGCCCGCTTCCTTGGCCTCATGAAACTTGCGGATGAGCGCCGGCATCACGTGTGAATTCTGCAGGTGATAATTGTCCCCCGGACCGTAAAGGTTGGTTGGCATCGCGGAGTGGAACATCACACCGTGCTGTTTCCGGTAATACTGGCCCAGTTTCAGGCCCGTGATTTTGGCGATGGCGTAGGCCTCGTTGGTCGGCTCCAAAGTCCCGGTCAGCAGGCAATCTTCGGGCATCGGCTGCGGCGCCAGCTTCGGGTAGATGCAGGAGCTGCCGAGAAACAGCAGTCGCTTTACACCGGACTTGAAGGCCCCGTGAATGCAGTTCGTCGCGATCGCGAGGTTGTCGAACAGGAAGTCGGCCGGATACGTGTTGTTGGCGTGGATGCCGCCGACCTTGGCCGCGGCAATGATCGCCATGTCGGGTTTCTCGGCGGCGTAAAAAGTTTCCACCGCGGACTGATCGGTCAGGTCGAGTTCCCGACGTGACCGCAGCACCAGCTCGACGCCTGCCTCATCCTGGAAGCGCCGCACGAGCGCGCCGCCCACCATACCATTGTGTCCGGCGACAAAAAGTTTCATTTCACAAAGGGTGACTTGGAAACGTCGGGCAAGTCGGCGATCTGCGCCTCGCGTTTGGCGAGATCAAGGTCGGACTCGGTCATGATCTTGACCAGTTCCTTGAACTTTACCTTCGGTTCCCAGCCCAGTTGCTTCTTGGCCTTGGCCGGATCGCCGATCAGCAGGTCCACTTCGGCAGGACGTTCATAGCGGTTGTCGTATTTGACGTATTTTTCCCAGTCGAGATCGAGCAAACCAAAGCACTCCTGGATGAACTCCTTCACCGAATGCGTCTCGTTGGTCGCGACCACGTAGTCGTCGGGGTTGTCCTGCTGCAGCATGACCCACATCATCTCGACGTATTCCTTGGCGTAACCCCAGTCGCGCTTGGCGTCGAGGTTGCCCATGTAGAGCGCGTCCTGCAGGCCCATCTTGATGCGCGTGGCGGCACGGCTGATCTTGCGGGTGACAAAGGTCTCACCGCGGCGCGGGCTCTCGTGATTGAAAAGGATGCCGTTCGACGCGTGCAAATTGTAGGATTCGCGATAGTTCACCGTCAGCCAGTAGGCATACATCTTGGCGCAGCCGTAGGGCGAGCGCGGCCAGAATGGGGTCTTCTCCGTCTGCGGCACTTCCTGCACCTTGCCGAACATCTCGGACGACGAAGCTTGGTAAAACCGGCATTTCTTCACGAGGCCGGCCTCGCGGATCGATTCAAGGATGCGCACCGCGCCGGTGCCATCGACATCGCCCGTGTATTCCGGGATGTCGAACGACACCCGCACATGCGACTGCGCGCCAAGATTGTAGATTTCGTCGGGTTGCAGCGCATAAAGCAGCTTCACCATCTGCACCGAGTCGGCGAGGTCGCCGTAGTGCAAAAACAGTTTCACTCCGTTGACATGCGGGTCGCGGTAAAGGTGGTCGATCCGACTGGTATTAAAGGTCGAAGCACGGCGAATGATGCCGTGCACCTCGTAACCCTTGGCGAGCAAGAGCTCCGCCAAGTATGAACCGTCTTGTCCTGTGATACCGGTGATAAGGGCCTTCTTCATGAAAGGAACAGGTCAACAAGCCACCCCGGCGGGCACAAGCCCTGAAAATTCAGTCAGTTTGCAGGCCTGAGACCAAATCCACAGGGCGGAACCCTGACTCGCTGATTCCAAGGCAACGCGTTGTATTTTGACTAATGGTGAAAGGGCGTTTCGATGCCGTCCAAGCCACATGCCGGAAGATTCGCCGTTACCAGAATTCCTGCAGGATCGAGCCATGCTCTATGTCACCGGTGCCATGCCGGTGGACGAGCGTGACAGCTTCGATGTGCTCATTGAGTTCCACGGCGGACTTCGCCGCTTGGTCTCTTCGTTGCAGGCTGTGGTCAATGCCTGCACCTTGGCCTCGGCCGGCGCCCAACCCGAGGTGCCTGCCCATCTCAAGACAAAGCTCATGGACCGGCTCGAGACCATGCTCCCACCCGCCAAGCCGGATTGCTTGGTGGTAACCAATCCCGACGGAGAAATCGAGTGGTTCAATCATGCTTTCACCGAGATGTGTGGCTACACTTTGCCGGAGCTGAAGGGCCGCAAGCCGGGCCATGTGTTGCAAGGTCCCGATACCGATCCAGCCACCGTGGCCCGGATCCGGACCGCCATCTCGTCACGTCAACGCTGTCGGGAAACCATCGTCAATTATCACAAGGATGGAAGTCGCTATGAAGCGGATGTCCGGATCGCTCCCATCCTCGATGATGACCGCCAGCCGCTATGGTTCGTGGCACAGGAGAGAAAATTGCAGCCCGCCGCGCCGGTTTCCGTCTAGGGAAACGATCATCCAATTCTGCTCAGCCCAATCGCCTCACCAAGTCCACCAACTGGGCGGCCAAGGCCTCGACCGACTTTTGGGAACGCTCACTCTTCAGCGCACCCGCTTCATCAAACGCCTCGTGTGCCTTCGGCAATATGCATTGCGCCGGGGCAACATGACAGCCGAGATGCAGCAACAAATGCCGCGCATGCTGGAGCGAGCGTGCCCCTCCGAGCATACCCGGTGACGCAGATACCACCGCCGCCACCTTGCCCTCGAACGGGTTGTCGTCCGCCCGCGACAGCCAGTCGATCGTGTTCTTCAACAAAGGCGTGACCTGGGAGTTATATTCCGGTGACGCGATCAACAGCCCGGCATGAACCTGCATAAGCTCCAACAGCTTGACCGCATTGGCGGGCATCCCTTCAGCGTCCTCCAAGTCGCCGTGAAAAAGCGGCAACACATAATCATTCAAATCCAGCAAGGTGACCGCCCCACCGGCGGCCTCCACGGCCTTGACCACGGAGGCGAGCAGCTTCCTGTTGAGTGAATCACGCCGGGCACTACCGGCAAAAGCAAGGATACGGGGAGCAGTGGACATAACCCAAACAAACTCAACTGAGCGCTTGAAGCAACCGCGTGAGTTCGTCGCGTTTGGTGATCTGATCGGCCAACTGCTTGCGTGCGCCGTCGATCACCGCAGGCGGTGCCTTGTCAGTGAAAGCCTTGTTCGCCAACCGAGACTCGGTGCCAGCGATGTGTCTTGCCAGGGTTTCAAGTTCCTTGGCCAGACGGACCTTTTCCGCCCCGACATCCAGATTTGCCGCCAGGTCGAGCGCGAGCGTGCCGAGTGGCGTCACCACGGCGGGCGCCCCATCGACATTATCCTGACGCACAATTTCCGCCGCGCCGATCATTCGCGTGATTTTGCTCAGATTGGATTCCACGATCGCCCACTGGGCGTCGTCGGCCTTCATCAGGAATTTCGTATCACGGCGTGAGGCCAGGCCGCGCTCGGCCTTGAGCGTGCGCGCCAAGGAGACGAACTCCTTCAACTGACCAACACTTTGCGCCGCAGTGTGGTCGATCGACAAGCCGAGCCCGTGGCCCGCCGTGGCGACCGAGGACGCGTTTTCGATCCGCGTGGTTTCGATGAATCCACCTGTGCCGGCATAGCCGAGCTGCTGCCAGAGCTCCTCGGTGATGAACGGCATGAAGGGATGCAACAACAGCAGGGTCTGCCGCAACACGAGGTCCTGCAGCGCGAGGCAATTGTCCCGCACCGCTTCATCTTGGAGTTTTGCTTTGGAAACTTCGACATACCAGTCGCAGAAATCATTCCAGAAAAATCCGTAGAGTGCCTGCACGGCCGCACTGAATTCGAACTCAGTGAAACAGCGGTCGATCTCCCGCGTGGTGCTGAGTAACCGTTCGAGGATGGCGTGGTCGTCGGCGTCAAACTGCGCCGGCACCAGCCGAGCCATGATGGCCGCCTGGGTGGAATTGTCGCCCATCGGCCCGCTCATCTGGCGGAAGCGGCAGGCATTCCACAGCTTGTTGCAGAAGTTCTTGCCGCCCTCGATGCGATCTTCCTGGAACCGGATGTCCTGCCCTTGCGGCGCAATCGAGATGATCCCGAAGCGCAATCCATCCGCACCGTATTTGGCGATGAGGTCGAGCGGGTCGGGCGAGTTGCCGAGCGACTTCGACATCTTGCGGCCCTGCTGGTCGCGGATGATGCCGGTGAAATACACATGCTTGAACGGGATGCGCTTCTCCAACGGTTCACCCGGCCGGGTGAACTCGAGGCCGGCCATGATCATGCGCGCCACCCAGAAGAAAATGATGTCCGGCCCGGTCACCAGGGTCGTGGTCGGATAGAAGGTATCGTAGCCGGCCGACTGCATGGCCTTTTCGTCGGGCCAGCCGAGCGTCGCGAACGGCCAGAGCCATGAGCTGAACCATGTGTCGAGCACGTCGTCCTCCTGCACCCAGTTTTCCGGATCAGCCGGACCGGCCAGGGAAACATGCAGCTTCTCCGGATCGCGCAGTTCCTCCTCGGTGAGTTTTTCCACGTCGAGGCCCTTGCGATACCAGACCGGAATGCGGTGGCCCCACCACAACTGCCGGCTGATACACCAGTCCTGCAGATTGTTGAGCCAGTGCAGGTAAACCTTGGACCAACGCTCGGGATAAAACTTGATGTGTCCGTCGCGCACCGCGGCCTTTGCCTCCTCGGTGCGGGGATACTTGAGCCACCATTGCCAGGTCAGGCGCGGCTCGATCGGCACGTCGGCGCGTTCGGAAAAACCCACGTTGTTTTCATACGGCTCGGCCTCGACCAACGCGCCGGATTCCTTGAGCAGCTCCGCCGCCTTTTTGCGACCGGCGAACCGCTCCATGCCCGCCAGTTCGGGACCGGCGAATTCGTTCAACTTGCCATCGGCGGTGAGCACGTCGATCGGCGGCAGGTTGTGGCGTTGGCCGATCTCGTAATCCACCTTGTCGTGCGCCGGCGTGATCTTGAGCGCGCCGGAGCCAAATTCCTTGTCCACCGCGGCATCGGCCACGATTGGAATCTCGGCCGTCGGCCCGAGCGGGCGTCGCACTGTCTTGCCGATCAGGTTCGTATAGCGCGGATCTTCGGGATGCACCGCAATCGCCACGTCGCCGGGAATGGTTTCGGGACGCGTGGTCTTGACCGTGATGTATTGGCCGGGTGTCTCCGTCAGTTCATAGCGCACCTGATACAGGAACCCCTTGGAGGGCTTCATGATCACTTCCTCATCCGACAACGCTGTTTGTGAAACCGGGCACCAGTTCACCATGCGCTTGCCGCGATAGATGTGGCCTTTGCGGAAAAGGTCGACGAACACGCCTAGCACCGCCTCGGAATAGGCGGGGTCCATCGTGAATTGCGTGCGATCCCAGTCGCACGAGGCGCCGAGCGCCTGCAACTGCTTGAGGATGATGCCGCCCTTCTCATGGCGCCAGTCCCAGACCTTCTCGATGAACTTTTCCCGGCCGAAATCGTGCCGGGTCTTCTTTTCTTTGCGGAGCTCCCGCTCGACCACGGTCTGGGTGGCGATACCGGCATGATCGGTCCCGGGCAGCCAAAGCGCCGACTTGCCCTCCAGCCGGGCGCGCCGGATGAGCACGTCCTGCAGGGTGTTGTTCAACACGTGGCCCATGGTCAGCACACCGGTCACATTCGGCGGCGGAATCACTATCGCATAGGGCTCTTTCCCCGGTTCGACCTTGCCGGCAAAAGCCGACGCAGCCTGCCAGGCGGCATACCACTTTTTCTCAATATCGTGCGCTTCGTAACTCTTGGAAATTTCAGCCATGGACGTTCGTAAATTGGGAACCGCTGAGAAAATCCCCCGCGCCGGTTTGAGGCAAGTGGTTAAATCCCCTCGCCCGCAGCCAAAATTTCCTTCCAGTATGGCTGGTCCATGTCCGCCACGACTCAACCTTCACCCAACGAGACTTTCACTCTCTCGCCCGACGCCCCGCCGGCCGATCGGTTGGCAGCGTGCAAGGCCTTCCTGAAGGCGCGGAGTGAAGAAATCCGTGCACAACACGCCGCAGGAGCGACTGGACTGGCCGTAACTCAAGCCCGGTCAGACGTGATCGATCAACTCCTGCAACAGCTGTTCGCTGGGGCCATCAAGCGATTTCAAACCCAAAACGGCGTCAAGGCCGCACCTGTCGCCCTTGTCGCGTTGGGTGGTTATGGTCGCGGCGAACTTTGTCCGCTGAGCGATATCGATGTCATGTTTCTCTACCCCGCCAAAACCAAGGCGGCAGCGATCCAATCCCTGCAGGAGCACTTGACCAACGAGATCCTTTACCCGCTCTGGGACTGCGGCCTCAAAGTCGGCCACTCGACGCGCAATGTCGACGAGGTCTTTGTCGAGGCCCGCGGGGATATCCAGACCAAGACCGCTCTCCTGGAATCGAGGGTCGTCGCCTGTTCAACCACGCTCTTCGACACCTTTGCC
>Ga0222713_10001377_pt1 | contig 27321 bp, 17 predicted proteins | sample C33_649DmetaG_FD_165061 | JGI IMG/M metagenome (GOLD analysis project Ga0222713, IMG submission 165061) | Estuarine water microbial communities from San Francisco Bay, California, United States - C33_649D | ecosystem: Environmental > Aquatic > Marine > Unclassified | place: USA: California... | reverse complement strand
GATAGAAGTGAAATAAGAACATTAAGCTCAACAATAAAATAATATGGCACAGAAATTAGTTCCAATAACAAGATTAGGTAAATTCTTCGGAGGTGAAGATTTTGACTTAGATATTTCTATGGGTAGAGAATGGTTGGATGGTGATATGAATTTCACATTGGTCTTATACAAGGTTGACAAATACAAAACCAAAACGGATGATGTATATGGTGAAGCTTTAGAAGATGGTATCCAATTCTTGGCACCTGTTCAGTTTAAGGCGTATGTTAAAATTGTTCAACCTGAAAACAAATACTTGGGAACATCAAAGATTGCTCAAACCGAACCAGGCAATATGACATTTTCTGTTTACCAAAAAGATTTGGATGAATTACAAATCAGTATTGATTTCGGTGATTATATAGGATATTACGAAACAGAAAGTAGAGTTAGATATTATACCGTTGTAGATGACGGAAGGATAGTATCAGATTTGAAACACACTTATGGTGGATATAAACCATTCTACAAAACTTATGATTGTGCTCCTGTAAACATGAATGAGTTTAGAGGACTATAACTATTTATACATAATGGCATTACCAAAAAAAGTTGTTAAACCAACACTTCCTTTAAAGAATCAAAAAATTCTTTATGGTAGAAGGGAAGAACTTCTTAGTTACATTACTAAGGACGGAACTTATTTACCTAAGTCAGTTTTACATGACGACTTGGATAGGGGGATGTTGGATTTTGTTAAGAACACTTTGGAAATGACCACATCAGGTGCGAGAGTTCCTGTTGTTGATATTATCATTACATCACAGAACTGGGCTCAGTTCACTGAAACATGGAACTTCAGAGATTTGGATAACAACGTTGATTTACCATTCATTACGGTTATCAGACAACCCGAAGTAAAATATGGAAGTAACCCCACCATTTACACAATCCCCGATAGAAAACAATTTTTATTTGCGGTGGTTCCGACTTGGGACGGTAACAGAAGGGGTGCTGATGTTTATACCATTCCACAACCAATACCTGTGGACATTACATACCAAGTTAAAATTATGTGTAACAGAATGAGAGAATTAAACCAATTCAACAAAATTGTTATGCAGAATTTTTCATCTCGTCAAGCATATGCGTTTATCAAAGGTCACTACATTCCAATTATTTTGGATAGTATATCTGATGAAGATGTTATGGACTTGGAAAAAAGAAAATTTTATATACAAACATATAACTTTACAATGTTGGGTATTTTGATTGATGAGGAGGAATTTGAGGTTAAACCGGCAATATCAAGAACACTTACTTTAACTGAGGTCGGTACTAAATCTCTGAGAGGTAAAAGAAATGTTTATCCTCTAAATCCTGACACATTTGAATTACCGTACCTATATTCCGCAACCGAAACTTCAGTGGAAAAAAATATACCATATAGAATAAATTTAAACAACTTATCAATAGATAATATTGATTCGTATGATGTGTTTATTAATGGTGATTTTTTTGGAACCGATTTGGCGTTTTTACAAATAAATTCAGGAGATGTGTTAAGAGTTGATATAACCAAAACAAACCCATCTATTGAATCTGTTTTGACATGGTCAGCAACGATTGTTTAATTCTCACCATACAAATCTCTTTTTTCTTTACATTTTTCTAAAATTAAAGTTTCAAGGAACTTGTAAATTTTTAATCCCCTTTTGTCACAATATCTTTTTAACACATCATGTGTCTCAACAGATATCTTTAAATTTTTTATCTTCTTGCGTGGTTTTTCCATAAGGTAGAAAAAAGGCAGAAAATAATCTGCCCAATTTATAAATACATACATAGAAGTAAAGTTTTTGTGTTTTTGGTGGATATTTATACAATAAAATAAATTTAGACAATAAGAAAACAGAGTAATGGCAACATCAAATAAAGTCTTCGTTTCACCAGGTGTATATACATCGGAAAGAGATTTAAGTTTCGTAGCACAAAGTGTAGGAGTAACTACATTAGGTATTGTAGGGGAAACAATCAAAGGCCCTGCCTTTGAACCAATTTTCATAACAAATTATGATGAGTTCCAAGCATATTTTGGAGGTACTCAACCTGATAAATTTGTTGGAACACAAATACCTAAATACGAAGCGGCTTACATAGCAAAATCATATCTTCAACAATCTAACCAATTATTTGTAACCAGAATACTTGGTTTGTCGGGTTATGACGCAGGTCCGTCTTGGTCCATAACAACAATAGCCAACGTTGACCCAGGAACTATTGGAATGGACGACACAGCAACAATTCCATGGTCAGTTGAGTATTCAGGAACTACGGGGTCATCATCTACTATCACATTTAACATTAATGGAACTACACCGTTCCCAACCCCTATTACCAACCACTTTGGGTCTTATACTACTTTTAACGGTGGAACATCATCTATTAGTGGTGATATTCAAAACTTTATATACGACATCGCAATTGACGCAATTTTAGGAGGCGGTTCATTGAGTCAATCAATTGCTTTCTATGGTAGTATTAATGATACCGATTATGATAACTTAATCAATGTTGATGGATATACACCAGAAACAAATGTTTTGGGTGTTAATGATGTTGAGATTGGTATGAATGATTTAGAAAGTGATACTAACGATTCGTGGTATTATGCTTTATTTGATAACTTAGGTAGTTGTGAATATTCGGGTTATTCATTCTTTAATGTAGTTAATAATGTGACACCTATTGACCCAGGTTTAACTGGTTCAGAATTTTCAGGTGTTGTGTCAGGTAATTTATATACATATTCAGGTGTATCATATTGTGATTATGACAATATGGTTGTTGCAACTCTTAGGTCAAGAGGATTGGCAACTTACGTTGGTAACAACCTAGGACCGGCATATTATTGTACAGGAGCAACATTTGATTGTTCGTCGGTTCCAACATATTCAAATGTTTCAAAAGACCCTTATGCAACTTTTGCAATTACAGGTTCAACATTAGGAGATACAACATTTAGTTTTGAAACTTCGTTATCTATATCACAAGCTAATTATATTTCAAAGGTATTTGGTAGAACCAATTTTGGTAAAGAACAAGCGGACGTTCCTTTATTTGTTGAGGAGGTATTTCCAACATTATTAAATAATTCTTATAACCAAGGTTATATTCGTGGTTTAAATTGTGGTTTCGTTGAATTACCAGATGCAAGAAGTAACGACTCATCTTCAATAGCTTATTACTTAGACAAGTACCAAAGTGCAGAATCTCCTTGGGTGGTTTCTCAATTAGAAGGAACTAAAGTTACTAAATTATTCAAAGTATATACAATATCTGACGGAGACAGTTCTAACTATGAAGTTAAGGTATCTATCTTAAACATTTCATTTAACAATGGAACTTTTGATATTGGTGTTCGTAGTTATTCAGACACGGATTCGAATCCTGTTTACTTAGAAAAATTTGTTGGTTGTACTATGGACCCATTATCTAACTCATATGTTGGTAAAAAAATAGGAAGTAAAAACGGTGAATACGCACTTCTTTCTAAGTATATTATGTTAGAACTTAATGAAGAAGCACCAATTTCATCATTACCTTGTGGGTTTGAGGGTTATAACTTTAGATTATACGACGGAGTAACAAGTCCGTTCCCAACATACAAAACAAAATATAATTATCCTAACGAAATTATTGCAAATCCTCCTTTTGGGTCTGCATTTGGTGGGGACAACGCAATTTATAGTTCAGGAGACAAAATAAGACAAACGTTCTTAGGTTTCTCAACCGCATTTGCATATGGATGGGACCCTGAATATTTTGCATTCAAAGGTAGACGTAATACAGGAAATCTTTGTAGTCCGGTTGAACCATCTCCTTGGAATTATTTATCTAAAGGTTTCCATATGGATTCAGGTGCAACAGTTGTTACCATTCCAGCAATATATTCAACTTCAGGAACATCTATGTTTGATGTGGGAGCAGCATCATTCCAATCCGACCCAACTAACCCAAATGACCCATACTACACAATTCAATCACGTAAATTTACTTTCTTAGTTCAAGGTGGTTTTGATGGTTGGGACATTTACACAAGAAAAAGAACAAATACCGATAGATTTATTATTGGTGGTTCAGGATGGGCTAACGGTGGTTGTAATTTCTTAGGTAGATATCCATCGGCAAAAGATTCGGGTATGTTCAAATCTATTGTTATTGAACAAGATGTAACAAACTGGTCAACAACTGACTACTACGCATACTTGTTAGGTATCTACACTTTCAACAATCCCGAAGCGGTAAACATCAACGTTCTTGTTACTCCAGGTATTGATTACGTGAATAACTCAAACTTAGTTGAGTCAGCAATAAGTATGGTTCAAGAAGATAGAGCAGATTCTTTATACATTTGTACAACACCTGACGTAAATATGGATTTACCAACAGTGACTGTCGATGATATTATTTACCCAACTCAAGCGGTTGACAATTTAGACCAAACGGGTATTGATTCTAACTACACCGCAACTTACTATCCTTGGATTTTGGTAAGAGACACGGTTAATAATACACAAATTTATATTCCACCAACAGGTGAAGTTACAAGAAATTTGGCATTAACCGATAATATCGCGTTCCCTTGGTTCGCATCTGCGGGTTACACGAGAGGTTTGGTAAACTCAATCAAAGCAAGATTGAAACTAACACAACCACAGAGAGATACTTTATATGAAGGTCGAATTAACCCAATTGCAACTTTCGCTGATGTTGGAACTGTAATTTGGGGTAACAAAACACTTCAGGTTAAACAATCGGCTCTTGATAGAATCAACGTAAGAAGATTGTTATTACAAACTCGTAAGTTAATTTCAGCGGTAGCTGCTAGATTATTGTTTGAACAAAATGACGAAAAGGTTAGACAGGATTTCTTAAATTCAGTTAACCCTATCTTGGATGCTATCAGAAGAGACAGAGGTTTATACGATTTCCGTGTAACAGTTTCTTCAGACCCTGCGGATTTGGATAGAAACCAATTGGTTGGTAAGATTTATTTGAAACCAACTAAATCATTAGAATTCATAGATATCGAATTCTTGATTACACCGACAGGAGCTTCATTCGAAGATATTTAATAAAAAATCAAGGGGCTGGGAAACCAGTCCCTTTTAGCCGTAAACATTATAAATGGAAAAATTGAGAGTTATTGAAGGTTTTACAGAACATGGAACACCTAGTTTAAAATATTATGCCTTTGATTGGGACGATAATATTATGGTAATGCCTACTAAAATTATGGTTCTTGATGAGAATGGAAATGAAGTTGGTATGAGTACGGAAGATTTTGCCGAATACAGAACACAACTTGGAAAAACTCCATTTGACTATCAAGGTCATAACATTGTTGGTATGGACCCATCAACGGCTTTTAGAAATTTTAGAACAGACGGAGATGAACAATTTAAAGTAGATGTTTTTAAAGCAAAAAAAGGTCCGGTATGGAATGATTTTGTAGAGGCAATTAATAATGGTTCAATATTTTCAATTATTACTGCAAGAGGACATTCTCCACAAACATTAAGAGACGCAGTTTACAACATGATTGTAATGAATTTTGACGGTATTGATAGAAAACAACTTCTTAAGAATCTAAAAAAATTCCGAACCTTTATGAATATGGAACGTAAGAGTGACAAACAATTAATAAATGATTATTTGGACATGTGCAAGTTCTATCCTGTAAGTCATGGTGCGAGTGTTGAAGCAAATCCTGAAGAAGCTAAAGTTGATGCAATGAAAGAATTTGTTAGTTATGTAAAACAGTTATCAGAGGAATTAAATCAAAGAGCTAAAATTAAAAATTTAGTAATGAATAGATTTTTACCCACTATAGGTTTTTCAGATGATGATTTAAGAAATGTAGAGTTAATGAAGAAAAAGTTTGAAAAAGAACCGGATAATATATTACAAACTTATCTTACTAAAGGAGGTATTAAGAAGAAATATTAAATTCTGGTCTGGTCTAGTGGAACGATAAAAAGATAAAAATAAAAGTAAAGAGAAAAAGTTTACTTGGTAGTATTTATAGATACACATAAAATAAAAAATAAAATAAGAAAAAAAATATACTATGGCTGATTTACTCATGAAAATGCCGGTTCCTTATGAACCAAAAAGAGCGAACCGATTTATCTTAAGATTTGATAGTACGTTGGGATTAAATGAATGGTTTGTTGAATCATCAGGAAGACCAACTATTGACATAAAAGGTGTTGAAATACCATTTTTAAACACATCAACATTCGTATCAGGTAGATTTACTTGGGGAACTATGACGGTTAAATTCCGTGACCCAATTGGTCCATCTGCGACACAAGCGATTATGGAGTGGGTTCGTTTACATGCTGAATCTGTTACAGGTCGTATGGGTTATGCGGCGGGTTATAAAAAGAATGTTGACCTTGAAATGTTAGACCCAACAGGTGTTGTTGTTGAAAAGTGGATTCTTGAAGGAACAATTATTACCAAAGTCGCTTGGGGTAACGTTGGTTACAGTGATGATAAGTTAGCTGATTTTGATGTGACATTACAACCTGACCGTTGTATATTAGTTTACTAATATTATATTTTTCATATTTTGTTGATTTAATAATCAACCTAAGTATATTTAAACACAGGGACTAACCCCTGTGTTTTTTTATGGATGAAAATTTAGTTAAATACGGACAAGAAAATTTTTCTTTACCACATGATGTAATTGCATTACCTACTGGTGGTAGGTTTTATAAATCAAAAAAGAAATCTGTTAAAGTTGGATATTTGACTGCTGCGGATGAAAATTTATTAATGAGTAACGCTTCGGACCTTGTTACCCAATTAATCAGGTCAAAACTTTATGAACCCGATTTAAAATCAGATGAGTTGATGCAGGGTGATATTGAAGCCATTTTAATTTTTTTAAGAAACACCGCTTTTGGTCCTGAATACAGAGTCAATTTAACCGACCCTGATACAGGTAATAAATTTGAAGTAACAATCCTTCTGGATGAACTCGATATTAGAAAGCCAGAAGTTGAACCTGATGATAATGGGTTTTACAGTACCGTTTTACCTAAGTCCGAAGTTGCGGTTAAACTCAAACCACTTTCATCAAAAGAATTAAACGACATAGGTGAATTGGTTAAAAGTTATCCTGCAGGAAGAATTGCTCCAAGAATTACGTGGACATTACAAAAACAAATTGTTGAAGTAAACGGAATTAAAGAACAAGGAGAAATAAATAAATTTATTACCTCCATGCCAATTTCCGATTCAAAATATGTTAGAGAGTTTTTAGATAAGAATGAACCAAGACTTGATTTGGTTAAAAGTGTTTATACCCCGTCAGGAAAAAAAATTGATGTAAATATCAATTTCGGGGTTGAGTTTTTTCGGGTTTTCTTCTAATTACCGAGCAGAACTACTTAGTGAATTTTATGTAATGTCAAGACACATGACAATTACATATTCTGATTTTATGATTATGCCAACATATGTTAGAAGGTTTTTATTGGATAAATTAGTTAGTGAATTTACCGAAAATAAAAAATAACCTATTTATAATATATGCCACCGGGTGACGATGAATCAAAAAAGGTAAGTAGTTTACTTGACAGTATTACTAAAACTGGTAATAAAACAATAGATGCGCTTATATCTGTTGTAAAAAAGATAAATAGTGAATCACTTAATTTGTTTGTTGGTCTTGATGAGAAAGCTAGTGAAGTTGTTGGTGTTTTAGGTCAGTCAAGAAATTATGCGGAAGGTATAAGACAAAGTTTGGCCGATGCCGTACCCGAACTAACTCAAATTGCTAAGGGTAGCGAAGCGATGCAAAACGCTTTACAAGCCGCAGCCGACGCTCAAAAAGAAATAACCAAATCGTTACAAACAAATTTATTACTTACCGGAAAACAAATGGTCGATATTTCAACGGCCGCCCAAGCTTACAGTATTTCAAATCAAGAACTTGGTGTCTTTATTGAAAGATTTGTTACTGCGGGGGAATCCGTTAATAATTTTCCAAAAGCGTTAGAAAAGTCAGCGAATTATGCTCGTTCTATGGGTGTAAATGTCGATGCGACTATGGAATATATAACTAAAAATCTTGACCAAATTAATAAATTTGGTTTTAAAGATGGTGTTGAAGGATTGGGAAGAATGTCGGCTCGTATGGCTGCCATGAGAATTGACATGAATGCTGTTTATAATTTTGCGGACAAAGTATTTGACCCGGAAAATGCTATCAGTATGGTTGCGGGATTACAAAGAATGGGAGTTGCTGCTGGTGACTTGGCGGACCCATTCAGATTAATGTATTTGGCTAGTGAAGATGTTGAAGAATTACAAAAACAAATAGGTAAGGCGGTTGAAAAATTTAGTACTTTTGACGAAAAAAGTAAAACTTTTAAAATGACACCAAACGCGAAAAGGGATTTAAGGGATTTGGAACAACAAATGGGGATAAGTTATGACGATTTAGTTAAAATGTCACAACAATCTGAACGTTTAAGAATCGTTGGTAGAGAAATTAAGATGGGTGGTGTTGATGAAGAAACCAAACAATTTTTGGCGAATGTTGCTCAGTATGATGAAAAGAAAGGTGGTTTTGCGGTCAAGTTAAATATGCAAGGAGATACCAAACTTGTTAGTGAAATTAATGAAAAAGATATTGAGTCCATTAGAGAAGCTAACCGAGAACTTTCTCCAAAAGAAATTGCTAAGGCTAGTTTAGATACCATTCAAACTATCAATAACAACGTTGCGGCAATTAAGGCATCTATAATTGTACCATTTGCTGGTTCAAGAACCGCGTCTTCAGTTTCTGAGGCCTTAAGAGGATTAAGTTCTAGTGTGGCGCAGAGCAGATTAGACAGTAAAACACCAGCACAAAGACGACAAGAGGCTGATGATAAACTTGCCCCTGCTCTTAATACCACTGGTGATTTTATAAAAGGGACTGCTAGTTTAACTGAACTTATGATTAGTTTTAAAAACGTTTTACCAAATGTTACTGAAGTGTTTAAAGAAATAGTAAAAAGCGTCAAAGAAGCTCCAAATTCACCAACATTCAAACAAGAAATAATGCCGGATAATAATTTAATTAATTTGGGAAATAGTATTAGAGATAGTTTTGGTTCGGCTATAGACAGATTAGGTGAAGTTTTAGGTCCAATATCTTCGGCGGAAATGGCGTCCAATGTTACGGTAAACAATCGAGTTTCATTTGATAGACCGTTGGAAGTTAATGTTAGTGGTGATATTAATTTAACAGGACAAAATGAAGGACAATTTGCCGTAAATAATAAAACGTCACCAAAACTTACCGAGGCTCTCAAAAACACAATAGTGGAACAAATGAAAGATATTGCCTAAAAAAAACTTGTTGTAATCTATTTATATTCAACACATGGCAGAAAGTCCGTTATCATATTTTTCAACCTACTTTTTAAGACAAACTATGTTGGGTAGAAATTTACCTGCATATAAAGTTCCGGGTACATATTCAGGAGTTGATGATAGGGCGGCTGGTGACTTATATTTAAGAGATTATTCAGTTGTAAATTCTCCTGACCCATTAGTTAACGAACCATATCTTACAAACGCATATAAAGTAAATGAGTTCGGTCCTTTAGGTGGGTTTGATAAAGACATTTCTTTTATAACAGATACTTCACCAAATCCGCCAAATGTTGGTCCTTATGGTCCTGTCCCACCTTTTACTGAAGCTCTTTTATTATATTCAACAACTTACAGAAAAAACCAATATATTAAAAATAAGTTTGTTCCTTTAAATGCGGGTTCTAATGTTTACAGAATAACGGACCAAACAATTTTAACACCAGGAGCTAACTACCAACCATATTGGGCACCACAAAGTTTTGTTCCATCTCTTTACACACCATACAATGTTCTATTACAGAAAGACCCATTAGGTGATACTGGTTTATTGTCTCAAGACTCATATATGATGCAATTGGCGGCTCAAAGTCTTAAAGATAATTTACAATATAGAGTTGACCAAAATATTGCCAACCAAACTATAGGTAGAGTTAATATATTAAATGGTTTAAAAGACCCATTCAACTTAGCTCAAATCCTTGCAGGAAAAAGACCCGTTGTTGCTCGTGATTGGAAAATTACTGTGGGTGGTGGTTTATTGGGTAATGCCACGGACCTCCTTCAAAGATTTACGGGAACCTTGATACCTGTTTCACCAATTCCTGGTGACTACTTTGATGAGGATATGGAACAAAAAAACTATGGAACAGCGTTTTCACAGTTGACAGCCTTTAGAGATGGTTTCGTAGGTAAATTATTGGGAAGAAAAACTGATAGAGGTAAGACTCCGTCAGAGTTATTCTTAGAATATACAGGTTCAGGTCAGAAATCACAACTTCAGTCAAACATTGACATGAACAAATACAGACCAAATTATCAAATAACAAAAGGTGGTAATTTGTTTAGTAGAATAGTGGGTGCAATTACCTCTATTTTTGATACAAAGGCGGGTTCAGGGAACTATTATGTTGGGGGTGAGGATACTGACCCATCAACAGTTACATCTCCTCCTGGTCAAATTCCGTTAGATGAAACTGGCAAAGAGGTAAACGCTCCTGTTTATGGTAATGATTTATTGGCTAAAATGTACGAAGGTGAAGATAAAGACTTCAGATTCGGTTTAGCGGGTAGAGCTTACGAAAACAACGGAGGTATACAAGGTGGATTTACTTGGGTATCACCAAAATACAAAAAAGATGCGGGTAATTATGTAGGACCTGGCGGTAAAGTATATGACCCCAACCCTTCGTTCCCACAAATAGCCAACACATTAACCACGACAGAATCTACCAATTATGATTTTACTCCTGGTTCAATTCTTTATAACACTCAAAAACTTATTGATTCAATTCCTCAAGGTCAGGCTCGTTTCTCACATGTTGGAAATGCGATTGACCAAACCGCAAAAGTTTTCAATGACGGATACAAAGAAATGACCAAAGGTTCCCAAGTTATTGCTTATGTTGGTGAAAATGGTATTGAGGTTGGTAGAGAATATTGTAGAGTATTCACTAAAGATAGTCCGTATTATACTTTTGGTGATTTACAAAAATCTGATGGTATTACCAATTATGGAAGAAAATTTGCCGATTCTGTGTTAGACAACACATTTAACTTGAATATTGCTCCATATAAAAACCCTAACTCAACAAACATAGTTCCTGACAATAATAATGGACTTGGGGGTTATGCTCGTAAGTATATGTTCTCTATTGAGAATTTGGCTTGGAGAACAAGTTCAAGACCTGGTTACACTGTAAGTGATTTACCTGTTTGTGAAAGAGGACCAAACGGTGGTAGGGTTATGTGGTTTGCACCTTATGACTTAAGATTTGATGAACAAATTACACCTAACTTTAAAGATAATGACTTTATTGGTAGACCTGAACCTGTTTATACTTATTCTAACACCAAAAGAACGGGAACGTTGTCTTGGAAGATTATTGTTGACCATCCATCTGTTGTTAATTTATTGGTTAATAGAGTATTGGCTAACGAGGGGGATAGAGAAAGGGTCGACTCAATTATAAACTCATTCTATGCCGGTTGTAAAAAATATGACCTATATGAATTAGCGAGAGTGTATAATACAATTCCAACGTCGGAATTGTATACGTATCAACAAATATTAAACAACCCAAACGTCACAACAGAAGATGTTTCTAATATATCAAACAACACTAACAACAATACACAAACAGTAACACAACCAGTTGAAAACAATTTAAACAAATATCAAAATTTGGGATTTTATTTTGACAATGACCAACCTGACCCAAAAACTCGTAATGTTGTTAGTAGTCAACCATTCCAAAATTTAGAGGCAACATATATGTCTCAACAAGCCACGTATATTACAGAAAACGCTAAAAATGGACCTATTGTTCAAACTGCGGTTTCTAACTTTTTTGATGATGTTATTAATGATAACTTTAAAGAATCTCAAAATTTGTTAAAAGAAATTATTGACAATGTGGTAAACAAAAACCAAAGAGTAACCATTACGTTACAAGGAAGTGCGTCGGCCGCGGCAAGTAAAGATTATAACATTCCATTGTCTGAAAGAAGAATTGACAGTGTATTACAATACTTTAATACTTTTACCTTTACATCAGGTGAACAAAATATAAGTATGAAAGAGTTAATTGATAATGGTAAGGTTATAGTTAAATCGTTGGCTTATGGTGAGAGTGCTCAAAATGTTCAATTTAGAAGTTACAATAAAAATACAACTTCTGAAAATTATAATTGTACTGATGGTGATTTAACTGAAACACAAGATTTGACTGTGAGATGGTATGGAATAAATGCCATGGCTTGTCGTGTAGTTAGAGTTTCTGCCGTTAATACAGAACCAATCGCGGAACCCCAACCTGACGTAACTGCAGACCAAAACGCCGTTTTACAAGAACAAGGAAATGTTCCACAACCCCAAAAACCACAAGCTCAAATAGATTTATTACAACAAGTTAAATCGGGTATTAGTAAAAAAATATTAAGATATTTACTATCTGAGTGTGATTATTTTGAAGTGTTAAAAGAAAGTAATCCATTTATTTTTGATTCAATTAAAGATAAAATTAAATATTTTTCCCCAGCTTTTCATAGTACAACTCCTGAGGGTCTTAATTCTAGATTGACGTTTTTACAACAATGTGCAAGACCGGGTGATACCATTCCTACGATAGGACCAAACGGAGAAAAAATTTATAACGATGCTATCAATACATCATTTGGTGCACCACCAGTGTTAGTTTTGAGAGTTGGTGACTTTTGGAATACTAAAATAATTCCAACAGGAATTAGTATCAAGTATGAAAATTTTGATATGAATCCTGAAGGTATTGGAGTTCAACCAATGATTGCAGACGTTACTCTTAATTTTAATTTCATTGGAGGCCACGGATTAAGAAACCCAATAGAAAGATTACAAAACGCATTATCATTCAACTACTATGCCAACACTGAAATATATGATGAAAGGTCAACACCAACCGTTGATACTTCTGCATTAGACAAACAATTAGTTCAGTCAATTATAGACCAAACACCTCTTGTTGGTGTTAATAGTGTTTCAAACGTCAACAAAACTGACTTTGGTAAGACGATAGGTGATATAACAAATAGAGTTCAAACAGTAAGTGCAGAAACAGGTACTACAACATATACTGTTTATATGGATAAATTAAAAACACAAACACAAAATTATTATAACTCGGTTCTTTCGTTTATAAGTGAAACTGTTTCAGAATATAACTGGGGTGTTTATCAAGCAACCGTTGCTACCATGAATTATAATGAGGGTAAGATGTTTGCGTTTGGTACACCATTAAATTCACCTTTATTTGGTAAACCGGCACAAGCACAACAAAATATTGATGAGGTGTTTAAATTATTTATTACAGACATTGAGACAAACAAAATAAGTATAATTTCTAGTAGTGGTATTACCGATGCGTCGTCAACTGCAAGTTTACCAATCTTTAAGAAAAATTATGTTAAGTATGTAAACGATTTGAAAAATAATTTTCAGAGTAAACTAACAGAAAGAATTCAAACTCTCACAAATTTACAACAAGAGTTGGGATATTTAATTGATTGTTCTAATTTGGTTGCATCACAAACTGATTCATATTTAATGACTAATGGTCAACCAAAAATATTTAATATTTCAGGAACAACAGTCCAAACAGGTACCACATCAGCATTAACAGCTAATTCATATACCACATTGGTTAGTGATTTAACAACAATTGCCAATACATACTCCCAATTTATTACTGATTTATCAGGAAAGTATGGAACAATATCATCAAGTGATAGTACGTTTTTCTCGGGAAACTCTTTTTATAATGTTAGGTACACACCAGGTGGTAATTTCTCAACCTATTCGGTAAATATGGGAACCGGTGTGGGGGACAGTCAAGCATTCAATACAGTTGAAAAGAAAAGAGAATATTTTGTGATGTGTCAAACATTATTAAAAAACTTTGAAGATTTTAGAAAAAAAGTTTTAGAAGGTATTGAAGGTAAAGACATCATATTTGTTCAAGAGTTTGATAACTACTACACAGGTAACACAACATCGTTGAAAAACACTTATTCAAAAGAACAAACTGAGGCAAATAAACAAGTAACTGAGTTTGAAAACAAATACGCTACAAAATATAAAAAATTTACACCATACCCTGACAATATTAAAAGACCATTCATTTTTAGTACTTTACCGGTGGCAACTGCGACACAAACAACGAACGCCAAAAATTTATATACAACACAAAACGTTGATAATAATCAAAAAGTTTATAACTTAAAGAAGAAGTTTAACTAATGGCAACACAATACTACAATCGATATCAAAACTTCTTAATTAACGGTAAACAAACCGTTGTTCCTTACGTTACACTGCCTTCAAAATCTTCGGACCAAAGATATATCTATAGAGTAGGTATTTCAAGATTGGACAAAATTTCCCAAGAATATTATAACGCACCTTATTTTGGTTGGTTAATTTTACAAGGAAATCCACAATTTGGTGGTTTAGAATGGAATATCTACGACGGAGCTATTTTAACAATACCATTCCCATTAATTGGTTCGTTACAAGACTATAAAAACGCGTTGGATAACCAATTCTATTATTATGGCAGATGAAAATATTTTAGTAGAGTTTGACTATCAAAATATAACGGTTATTGACCCAAATAAAGTAATTGATGACAATAACGAAGTATTAGATAGAGTTGTCGACCAAGAAGATTTGGTTATGTATGCAAACTTGGAAGCAAAAATGATTCCAAGAACAAAATTAGCTGTTGGTAGACCATTGGATGACCAGGCTCAAAATGTTCAAATAGGTACTATTAACTTTTTAAGACCTGGTGGATATGACTTTTTAACCGATAGTTATACCGACGAATTTACAGGTAAAGTCGATGTTGAGGGAAAAGGGTTAAACCAAAAGGCGAATTCAACAGTTGTTATTCAACAAGAAAAGAAACCTGCAGAATATTATTTAAAACAAGATGTTATAAATAATATGGATACCAATCTATTGGGTATTGAATCTATAACAATCAATAATGATAGGTCAAACACACCTACTGTTGATATGGTTCTAACCGATATACAAGGTAGAGCGTTATTTGAAAAAGGTGATTTATCACCATACGCAGCATTTTTTAATTTACCATACCCAACGTTCTATCTTACTGTTAAAGGGTATTATGGAAAGGCGGTTAAATACCAACTTAATTTAGTAAAATTTACTGCTCAATTTGATGGTGGTAGTGGAAATTATAAAGTGTTTTTAAAATTTTATTCTTACAAATTTACCGTGTTAGCGGAAACTACTTTGAGTTATTTGTTTGCTCTACCTTTTATGTATCAAACAAAGTATGAAATTAGTAATAACCCACCTAACACACCACAACAAAATGCCGCACAAACATCAGTAGGAAACACAAACCAATCTCTACAGTCAAAACTTGTTTATAGAGGTCGAGAAAAAATGACCGAAGTTTATTCTCAATATAAAGAACAAAAATTAATACCCACAGATTTTCCTGAATTAACTCTTTATGAGTTCATGCAAAGGTTGGATGCTCTTGAAACAAATATTTTGGCTTCGTTTGGTCAAGTGGATTTTACTCCTTTATCGAATATTGATACATACTACACGCTGTTAAATGAATATAGAAATGATATAACAGGTACAGGAACTGATGCTTTTTTTGGAAAATATATGGACCAAAAAAATTATTTTGTAGATAATTTGGGAAGAAACTTATATGTGTTTCAAAAACAGTATGAGTCACCACAATCTCAAAATGACGCGATAACTAGACTTAAATCAATAATTGAAAGTTACAATAGAGATTTGGCGGCTAACCCTACGTGTGGTGTTAATGGAACTTACAATGTGGGTAATCAGAAAGTCCCCTCTTCAATAACTAATTCAATAGATATTAATGATTTTTTGGTTACACCAAACGAAAAAAATATTAATTATATTGAAACATACATCCAAAGAAATGGTTCAAACCCAACTGAAACACAACTTCTTGAATTCAAAAATCAATTGGCGTTACAAATATCGTTACAGGCGGTGAATTTTAAAGATTCAACGGGTAACGTAATTAATAGAAATCAATTTTTTGTTTTTGAGGGGAAAGATAGTTTTGATTCTTTAATTGCAAACATGTTTAGTGAGGTGTCAAAACTAAGACAAGAAGTTGAACTAGTTTTCCAAAGAATATTAAATGACAAATTAGAAGGTCCAAATGGTTTGGGATTTAAACCAACTATTAGAAATTTATTTGCCGTAATATTTGCATCTGTAGAAGGGTTTTATAGATTATTAGATGATGTTCACAGAAATGCTTGGGACAGAAGATTTAATAAATTTAGACAGGCGGCAATTTTAGCTCCCAATAAAACCTCAATATCGTCTGATGCTAAAGACACTGTTCCGAGTACTATTAACTCGGGGATTAATACTACAAACCCAACGCAAACACAAGATGTAAGAATACCAGTATACCCATGGCCACAATATTTTACAATTATAAATGAAGATGGTGAAGAAAAATATGAATTAAGATATCCTGCTGACCCAAGAGATGTTGGTTTAACAAAGGCAAATGATTTTTACATTTGGCCCGAAGTTGAGTTTGTTGAGGAATTTTTGAAAGGGTATACAACTCGTTTACAAACAACAGACCCCAACGGTGACACGAACGAATCAGAAACCGTTTTGAGAATTTCATTAAATGCGGTAGAATTCCCAATGACAAACGTTCCTTTTACAGATAAAGAGGAAGTAAAATATTTCTACGAAATCTACGAACGTATTCTTATGGGGGCTTACTTTGAAAGACTTTCTAAAGATGGTGGTTTTGACTATCAAGTATATAAAGTTCATTCTGATTTAGAGGCAACAAACATTGTTGACTCATTGGGAGAAAGTAATCCATACATTTCAAAAAAATTAAAAGAGTATGCTATCTCAGGAGGTAACTACTTACAATTCTTACAAACCATATCCAATCAAGGAACAGGTTTAAATTGGCAATCCTTTATTAGAGGTTTGTATAACACAAGGTACATAAGAGGATATGTTGAAAAAGATTACAGTATTACAAATTATGATACTTTAAAATCGTCATCACCATCCACATCACAAAATGAAAATTCTTTAGATAATGTTAGACAATACTTGGAATCATCAAGGGCTAGTGAATTGGATTTGTTAGATGTTGCTCCCTTTACTGATTTAAATTGGTCTGAGACTAATTTATCAAATGGTGTTAACGATTCTGAAAACAGATACAACACAAGTAATAGTTTGAATTTAAACTCAGACAAAAAAATGTTATCAAACTATGATGTGACTTATACCAATAACTACAACAGACCCTATACAAATTATAATTTCTTAAATGTTGAGACGCCCGTTGTTAGTAATTTTGATACTTTTTATGATAATAGATACATCAATAAAACTTTCTTACCAACCGAAGGAAGATTACAGTACCCAACAAACGCAAATAGAGGGATAACTAATCTTCAAACGGTATCTATGTTGAATACCCCATATTTTATAAATGCATTACAAAAAGGGGTAACAGCATCAAAAACAATTGGAGTACAATATCCGTATAAAGAAGCGGCATATTTGTTTTTAAATTCTTTACCGTTGGCTACATTAAGAGAAAAATACAGTTTTGATGTTAACGAAGATTTAGATACTGGTAATTTGACCACGGCGGTTATTAGAAGTTTTGCCACACAAGGACAATCAGGACAATTAGATTACATTTTTGCCACCTTGAAAAAGTTTGGTGCGGTTCATAGATTACCATACACATGGATTTTAAAATATGGCGCAATATGGCACAGATATAAAACGTGGAAAGAAACTGGTGTTGATTTTTTGGCTCCTGTTTGGACATCCACAAATTACATAGATAACTATGACCCCGTAACAAATTCCCCAACTAAAACATATACAGTTCCTTCACCAATACCAGGTGTCAATGAAACCATTGTGTTACAAGATACAACGACAACCGCAGGTTTATCTCAAACAAATGTTAACGTTGGTTTTTATCCGAAATTGATTAATGATGTATTCTATTTTACAACGGGATTAAACCTGTTTACAGGTTATACTGATACTGATATTACAAACGCAATTAAAATTGGTTTAAATGTTGGATATTCAAGAACGGCATCTATCAACGAACCTGTTGGTGTGGATTTAACTAACCCATTAAGAACTATTAGTTCTAAATCGTGGTACACCACATTTTCAACAAAAGCTAATAGTCAATTTAATGTTAGTAAAAGAAGAAAAACAATTATATTTCCTTCTTTTGGTTCTACAATAAATCAAACTAAATTTGAATTATTCAATAGATTTGGTAATAATTTTGTATTAAGACCTGGTCAAGATATTGTAAACAACTCTGCGGTTTATGATGGTTCATCACGTTTGTTTTGGGGTGCTCCTGTATATGGTTACTTTGATACCACAACACAACCATTACCACCACCTGATGCTTATTTGACTGAAATTACTAATCTTGATTCGTTACAATCGGCTTTAGGTATCTTACCTAATTCACAACAATACACCAAAATTGAAGACATTTTTGGAACATTCAAAAAACAAATTTTGGATGATTTTGAAACTGAGTTTTTAAATTTTTGTAAAGATGTTAATGATATTGATGTTGATTTCTTGGGACTAAACCCAAATGCAAAAAACTTCCAAGTTTGTTTAACTTCAATGTTATTGGTCGATGAGGTATCAACTGATTTGGATTCTGAAAATTATATACAAAATGTTTCAAATAGCCAGGTTAGTAATATTGGAAATTTAATTCAAAACTTGTTAGATTATAACGTAACGTTTAAGTATGGTAATCCTGGTGAACACAACAGACAAGTATTTGGAACATTTTCAACACCACAAGTGATTGACCCAATTACATATGCGGGATATGTTCCTAATACTTTACCAAGTTCTTCAGGAAGTATTGGATTAATTTTGTCCCAAACACGAAATCCCGAAGCGTGGACCGCAATGTATACAAACGTAGGATTTTCAACAATACCGGGTTTGGTATATAGTGATAGTGGTTCTTACTATACGGATTTCTTTATTGATAACAATGTTCAATTTACTGCCACAAATGTGGAACAATTTGATACCCTTATTAAAATATATGGAACACAAAAATTAAATAATAACGGAAATTATAACTCTACATTGTTCAACCAAGATGTGACAAATTTTATTGCACAAAAAGACAATTATGTTAGTCAGGTTTTAACTCAGTTATTTTTTAAACTACAAAGACAATTACCAACAATTGATAGTGTGGCTATAAAACCAATTAATTCTGCGGTAGATGGAGTTCAACCCAAGATAGAATATTGGGAAACCTTTAAAGCCTTTAATGATAAATGGATTGCTGGAAATGATTACAAAGAAAAAACTTTATTTGAGGATGTTTTATTTTTAGATAGAGCAAACAGAGATATTGGTGATAAAGTTTATTTCGATATTTTTAAGGTTAAGTCGTTTTTGTACTCAGTACAAAATCAAAATCTTCGTGTAATTGATTTTTTAAGTCAAATTATATTTGATAATAAATTTTACATGATGCCAATGGCCTCATATATAAACTTTTGGGGTATTAATGATGTTAGACCAAATGTTCAACCAGTTTCTGAAGGAAGTAATGATTTGGCCAATTCAATGTTTGGAACATTTACAGATGTTGATACTCGATTGTCGTCACCCAAATTAGTATGTTTTTATGCTGGTAAACCATCGGAGCATTTAGATACAAGAGACAATCCTGATTTTAGATTTAAAAACGATATTTTTCTTTTATCAAGAGCGAGTGACAATCCTTTATTAGATAAGTTAACAGATAAGACAAATTGGTCACAGTCTAACAAAGTTGTTGGATTTAATGTTGATTTTGGAAATAGAAATCAAAGTATGTTTTATAACATTCAAATTGACCAAAACCAATATGCGTCTACTACTGAGTCAAACCAAATGATAACTGAAGCATCAAATGCTGCCGGTGGTAGAAGAACGTTTACCCAATCAGTTGGGTTATATGGATTTTATAAAACAAGGTCATACGAATGTCAAATTGAATCGTTGGGTAATGTAATGATACAACCAACTCAATATTTTAATTTGAGACACGTTCCAATGTTTAACGGTCCTTATATGATTCAATCGGTAACCCACAACATTGATGCGGGTAATTTTAGAACCACATTTAAAGGTGTTAGAATGCCTGTTTATTCACTACCAAAATTAGATAATCAAATTGCTTCTATAAATCAAAGTTTATTATCCAACTTAGTTTCTGAAATTCAAAGAAAGAGACAGGTAGAACAAACAACTAACAATCCACCACCAAACATTACAACTGTTGGAAATACAATTACAACAAATGGAAAATTAACACAGTCGTCTTCATCCACTTGTTTGTCAAGTCTGAGTCAAACATATTCTGATTTGAGATTTGTTGGAACAGAATCTGTTATTACTAAATTTAACTATGCTAATATTTCAACAATATTGGCATCATTAACCACCGACCCAAGAGTTAGAGCATGTGTGTTTTATTCAATGTATATTAATGGAACACAAGACAATCAATTTGTTGGATATAATTATAATCTTGCTGGTGTGCCTTTGGGGGGATATTTATATGAAAATATTAATTACGGTGGATTGAAAACATATTTTAATAACACATATTTTTGTGGTAGTGACGGTTCATATATAAGACCCTACGCTTCTTTTGACAATATTGAAAATTTTATGAAATTTATGGTGGATTTTTATAAGAACAAAGTTGATATCTTGAATTCGTTTTGGAGTCAAGGAATTTCAAATTATCCAATTTCTATTACATCCATGTATGTTTGTTTTTGGCCTTACGCCCGTTTTGGAAATAATTTAACAAATAATAAAGAATTAGATGATTGGACAAAAAATAATCAAACTAAGTTAGATGACTTGGGAATTAAAGCAACAGAAATGTTATCTATCATGAAAACAAATAATCTTTTGTAATAAACAGATATTTATAAGAAAACAATTTTTATGAGCGTAAAAACTATTTTAGACAATTATTTGGGTAAAAACACCAAATATTCCGAAAAACCAAATGGTGACGGAACATCACAGGTTTGTGATTTAGAAACAGGTGATTGTTATACTGTGAGTGTAAAAGACGGTTTAATTGAAAGATTTGACAACACAAAAAAAGTTAACAGAAGAGTTCAAGTTGAAACACCAATGGGTGTTAAACAATTATTAAATGGATAAAAAAAATGAAAACAGACGAGAGAATAATATTGGAAATTAAAAGACATAATTCCATCAACAATTACATATTGGAACAAGATGCCGCGTTAGATGCTCCTGATTTGGGTGCCGAACCAACACCAGCACCAGATTTGGGTGGGGCACCTGCGGATGCTCCTGTTGCAACACCGGCAGACACAAAACCAAAAATTATTGATGTTGAAACTGATACTGATGTTGAAAAAATTGATGGTAAAGGAAAATCTGAAGAAAATGAGTCAAGTACTGAAGAATTAGATATTACGGATTTGGTGGATAGTCAAAATAAAATTGAAAATAAACAAGAAGAGTATTTTCAAAATTTATTTGGTCAACTAGAAACATTACAATCTAAACTAGGTGAAATGGATGGGTTGGTTCAAAAATTAAACGATATTGAAGCCAAAATAGAAAAATATCGTCCAAAGTCTGCTGAGGAAAAATTAGAACTTAGAACTTTAGACTCAGGTCCCTATAATCAAAAATTAGCGGATTATTTTTCTGACAAACTACCTGAAATGGAAAAACAAGGAAAAGAATATGTTTTAACAACGGATGATGTACAAAGTTTTTCACCAAATGAAATTAAAAAAACATTTGCCGCGGAACTTCCCTCTATGAATACGAGAAACTATAACAACTAAAATAAAAGAAGGAGATGAAAGTCTCCTTTTTTATTTTATATTTGTAAACCACTTGACGAAGAACAAACTTGACGATTTGACAAACAAAAATTAACAACTATATTTTACAAACACTTAAAGAAAAATTATTATGACAAATGTATTAGATGCAGTATTGGCGCAGTATGAAAAAAACACCGCAAACTTTGGCGAAGACAGAATGACACAAGAAGAAAGGATGAAGAAGTATTTTGCTTGTATCCTTTTGGACAATGAATCACAAGGACAACGTAAGGTACGTATCCTTCCTACTAAAGATGGTAGCTCACCTTTTAAAGAAGTGTGGTACCATGAAATTCAAATCGATGGGAAATGGACTAAATTGTATGACCCAGGTAAAAATGACAACGAACGTTCACCTTTGACTGAGGTTTACGAAGAGTTGATGGCCACAGGTAAAGAATCTGACAAAGAATTGGCCAAACAATACAGGTCACGTAAGTTTTACATTGTAAAAGTTATTGACCGTGACAAAGAACACGAAGGTGTTAAGTTTTGGAGATTCAAAGACAACTATAAAAAAGACGGAGTATTGGATAAGATTATTCCAATTTGGAGAGCTAAAGGTGACATCACCGATGCTAACACAGGTAGAGACCTTATCATCCAACTCCAAAAATCAAAAACAAACGCGGGTAAACCCTATACAACAATTCAAACTGTAATGCATGATGACCCATCACCATTACATACAGATGCTGAGACTATGAAGTCTTGGGTTGAAGATGATTTGGTATGGAGTGATGTATATTCTAAGAAACCCGTAGAATATTTAGAGGCAATTTCACGTGGTGAAGTTCCAAAGTGGAATCCTGAAACTCAGAAATGGGTTTATGGTGATGAGGCAATCATGACTATGGGTGGAAACAAAGAAATGAAAAATTCTTATTCTGACCCACAAGCAAGTGCAGAACCTGACGAGGACTTACCATTCTAATTTAATAGAGCTTGGACATTAACTTAGACGTAGTGTCCAAGCTCTTTCTTTTTTATAAAAAAAACAATACATACATAGACAATGGCAATTAAGAAAAAAGAATTTGGAGATATTAAGAAACAATTTTCTTCCTCCGCAAAATACAAACCACAACGATTTCTTGACTTAGGTAAAGATTTCTTAGACGCAGTAGGATTACCCGGTCCTGCAATGGGACATTTGAATATGTTTTTGGGTCACTCAGATACAGGTAAAACAACCGCAGCTGTTAAATCGGCAGTTGCTGCTCAAAAAATGGGTATTCTTCCCGTCTTTATTATTACGGAACAAAAATGGAGTTTTGAACATGCTAAGCTTATGGGTTTTGAGTGTGAAGAAATTGTTGATGAAGAAACAGGTGAGGCCGATTGGGATGGATTTTATATATTTAATAACAACTTTAATTACATTGAACAAATTACTGACTACATCAATAATTTGTTAGATGCTCAAGAAAAAGGTGAGTTGGATTATAGTTTATGTTTTATTTGGGATTCAGTTGGTTCTGTTCCTTGTAAGATGACTTACGAAGGTAAAGGTGGTAAACAACACAACGCTGCGGTTCTTGCTGACAAAATTGGTATGGGTATTAACCAACGTATCTCAGGTTCTCGTAAAGCGGATTCAAAACATGAGAATACATTGATTATTATTAATCAACCTTGGGTTGAATTACCTGATAATCCATTTGGTCAACCAAAAATTAAAGCAAAAGGTGGTGAGGCTATTTGGTTAAATTCATCTTTGGTATTTTTATTTGGAAATCAAAAAGGTGCGGGAACAAACAAAATTTCCGCAACAAAAGACAAAAGAACTGTTAAATTTGCTATCAGAACTAAAGTATCTGTTTTGAAAAATCACATTAACGGTTTGGGATATGAGGATGGTAAAATCATTGTAACACCTCATGGATTTTTGGCTGGTAAAGACGCTGCTGAAGAAAAGATTTCTATCGAAACTTACAAAAAAGAACATGCTGAGTATTGGAACCAAATTATTGGTTTGGATGGGGATTTTGATTTGAAAGAGGAAGTTGAACCAGCATAAAAATATTATAGTGGAAAAGACCTTATTAGTTGACGGAGATAATTTATTCAAAATTGGATTTCATGGTGTTAGAGAATACTATCACGACGGAAACCATATTGGAGGTCTTTTCCATTTTATTAATACACTCCGTAGACACTTAGACGAAAACAATTTTGATAAAGTCTTGGTGTTTTGGGACGGTCCCGATAACTCTGTTGTCAGACAAAAAATTTATCCCAACTACAAACAAAATCGTAGAACATCACTCAACGAATTTCAAAAAGACAATTACTATTGGCAAAAAAATAAGGTAAAAAAATACCTTGAAGAAATGTTTGTCAGACAAGTTGAATTTGAACAATGTGAAGCAGATGATTTGGTTGCTTATTATTGTTTAATTGCACCAAACGAGAAGAAGACTATATTCTCCTCAGACAAAGATTATTTACAACTTGTAGACGAAAATACAACGGTATATGCACCAATTGCAAAGACTTATTATAAGTCAGGTGACAAGGTAAAAATATTTGAATATGAAATACCTGTTACTAATGTTTTGACTTACAAAATTTTAACGGGAGATAAATCAGATAACATTGCGGGAATTTATAGATTAGGCGAAAAGAAACTTATTAAATTTTTTCCTGAATTACTTGACGAAACGGTGTCCATTGACGATATTTTAATTAAGGCAGAACTTTTAATAAAGGAGGACAAAGACAACAAAACACTTCAAAATCTCTTAACGGGAAAAACAAAAGAAGGTATATTCGGTGACGAATATTTTCAAATTAACAAAAAAATTGTTGACCTCAAAAACCCACTACTAACAGACGAAGCGAAAGAGATGGTTCAGGATTACTGCACCGAATCTTTAGACCCCGACGGAAGGGGTTACAAGAACCTTATCAGAATGATGACTGATGACGGCCTCTTCAAATACTTACCCAAAACAGACAATGCTTGGGTATATTTCATCACACCATTTTTGAAACTCACAAGAAAAGAAAAAAGAAAACACACACAAAACAAAAAATAATATGAAAGAACAAGAATCAGTAAAACTGGAACTTTTGATTACGTTGAACAACAACATTGTTATCCAACGTTTTTTTAATGTCAAAAACTACAACAACAACGCAAAGAATTCTCTAAACCTTTATTGCTATCTAAAGGATTTTGCCGACATGTTTGCGTATGATTTGAAGATGAAAACTGTTATCTACATGATGGATAACCAAGAGGAAATTATGGAGGATGAATCGGTCTTATCTACATCAATGACTGAAGGTGCCGAAGTGTTTAACATTTATTTAAAGATTGGGGATATGACAATTTGTCAGAGACAGATTGACGCAAAAGTTTACCCACCTAAAATAAGATACACCGTAGATATACGCCCGCAGGTAAAAACTGTATTAAAGGATTTGACTGACATTTTTTCAGACGAAAATTTAATTTACACCTACAGCGGAATTAGTTTAGTTGGGTAATATTTATCAAATCCAAGAGGAGAATAAATTATGTCAATGCAGAGAAATTTTGAGTATTTAGGTCAGTCATTTCAGTTACAATTATTAAATCAGATTATAGTAGATAAAGAATTCACACACTCAATTATAGACGTAATAGAACCCTCCCATTTTGAAAACAAGTATTTCAAAACCATTTTACAGATGGTAAAAGAGTATTATAAAAAATACTCTTGTTCACCGTCATTTGAAACTTTGGAACAGATTTCCAAAAGTGAGTTTCCACAAGAAATGATGTTGAGAATTTTGATGGACACCATCAAACAAATTCAAAACGCACCATTTGAAGGGGTTTCATTTGTTCAAGACAAAGCTTTGAAATTTTGTAAACAACAAGAACTCCAAAAAGTAATGACCAAGGCTCAAAAGATTATTGATGCTGGTGAATTTGAAAGTTATGATAAATTAGAGGAGTTAGTAAGAGCGGCTCTACAAGTTGGTGAAAGAGACGGACACAACAATGACGTTTTTCACAATTTGGATGACGTTTTAAAAGATGATTTTAGACATCCGATACCTATTGGTATTGCGGGTATTGATAAACTCTTAAAAGGGGGTTTAGCAAAAGGTGAGATTGGAGTTATCTTGGCACCAACAGGTGTTGGTAAAACTACCATTCTCACAAAGATAGCCAACACGGCTTTTAATATGGGATATAACGTTCTACAAATATTTTTTGAGGACAACCCAAAGGTGATTCAAAGAAAACATTTTACAATATGGACTGGTATTGCACCTGATGATTTATCAGAACATAGAGAAGAAGTTATTGAAAAGGTAAAAGAAATTGAAGGTTCGATGACCAATAGATTGATTTTACAAAAAGAGGCTTCAGATACAATGACAATGAATCAAATCAAAAACAAAGTAAGAAAAATGATTGCCGATGGAGTTAAGATTGATTTAATTCTAATTGACTACATCGATTGTATAGTTCCCGATAAGAACCTTGGGGACGAATGGAAAAGTGAAGGTTCTGTAATGAGAGGGTTTGAGGCTATGTGTCACGAGTTAAATGTTGCTGGTTGGACAGCGACTCAAGGAAATAGAAGTTCCATTTCTTCAGAAGTTGTGACCACCGACCAAATGGGTGGTTCAATCAAGAAGGCACAAGTAGGACACGTTATCATATCAGTGGCAAAAACCCTTCAACAGAAAGAAATGAAACTCGCGACAATTGCAATCACCAAGTCTCGTTTGGGTCCTGACGGAATAATTTTTGAAAACTGTAAGTTTAACAATGAATTAATTGAAATTGATACTGAAAGTTCTGTAACATTCTTAGGTTTCCAAGAAAATAAAGAACAACAAAAAAGTGACAGAATTAAGGAACTTATGGAAAAAAGAAAATTGAGAGAAACAGGACCACAACCACAACAAAATAATTTGAACTAATAAAAAAAAATTAATAAATTTAAAAAAATGGACGCATCACAGAAGATATTGTCAGACCTTACCGTGTATATGAAATACGCGAAGTATGTCCCCGAGCTGAACAGAAGAGAAACGTGGGAAGAGTTAGTAACAAGAAACATGAACATGCACATCAAAAAATACCCCCAACTTGAAGAAGAAATTAGGGAAGTATATAAGATGGTGGTAGATAAAAAAGTATTACCTTCAATGAGGTCA
>Ga0222713_10001376_pt1 | contig 27331 bp, 27 predicted proteins | sample C33_649DmetaG_FD_165061 | JGI IMG/M metagenome (GOLD analysis project Ga0222713, IMG submission 165061) | Estuarine water microbial communities from San Francisco Bay, California, United States - C33_649D | ecosystem: Environmental > Aquatic > Marine > Unclassified | place: USA: California... | reverse complement strand
GACGAGGTCGCCGCCGGAGCGACACGCACTGATTGCAGTGTCGAAGGCCGACGGCGAACCGACGGCGTCGAACACGACGTCGTAGCGTCCATCGAGACCGACATGGCCACCGAGCGCTTCAACCGCCTGTTGTTGATGTTCGTATCGAGCCTCCACGTGAACGTCGACTCCGAAGTCGGCGAGAACGGCGACCGTGGCCAGACCGACGCTTCCGGCACCAACCACCGCGACCGCCATCCCCGGCTGCAGGTCGACACGCCGCACACCGTGAACGGCGACGGCGATCGGCTCGACGAGTGCGGCTGCGCCCGACGTCTGGCTGTCGTACATCGGGAACACCGTGTCGGCGTCGACAGCCACTCGGTCGGCGAATCCTCCGTCGATGGCGCCACCCTGAAAACGGGCGAAGGCCTCGGTGCAGAGATTGGCGCGGAAACCACGACACGACGCGCAGGATCCACACCGGCCGATCGGACGCACCGCCACTCGACGACCATCAGGGAGACGGCCTCCGAACTCGTGCCCGAGGATGACCTCGGACGGTCCGAGGCCGAGCATGTGCAGATCACTTCCGCAGATTCCGGCCGTTTCGACGGCCAGCACCAATCCCGATGAGGGCGGTTCGGGAGCCTCGACGACGATCACTGAACCCTCATCACGCCGAACAGCACGCACGCCGAATTATTCCACGTGTAGCTCGGGGCCAAAACGACCACTCTCCGCGCGAAACTTCCTGGTCAGGACCCGTTTTCCTGTGACATCCACCACATAACGCGTCGAGGCTTCATACCGTGCCCCCGCGGCCACGGACCGCGAACTACCGAAAGGGGTACTCATGTACGTCGTAGCACTCTTCATCGTGATGGCCATCCTCCTCGAGGCGGTCATGAAAGTGCTCCACTCGATCCTCGGCACCGCCGGACTCGAGGGAACCGTCAACAAGATTCCGGTCGTCGGGGCCAACCTGACACTCGGCGTCTCGATCCTCATGGTCTGGCTCATGGGCGACTTCGGACACATCCTCGCTGGATGGGGCTGGAGCCATGACACGGCCTGGATCAACGTCGTCGCCAACGGCGCCATCATTGCGGGCATGATCCCGCTGAAGGACGCCGTGTTCAACGCGATCAACAAGGGTCTGCGCGCCTGACGCACTCTGAACCCTCCCAAAAGGCCCGGGGCTTCGTCCCCGGGCCTTTTTCGTTGTCGGACGATCGTGCGAGGTCAGCTCATCCGGCAGACATGTCCGACGCGGGGGTCGACGTGTCCGGCCAACATCTGGTGGTAGAGCCCTTCCACCGACTCGGCCCCTTCGGTCGTTCGGAACTCGAGCCATGCGTCGGTCCACGACGCGAACTCGTGCCACGCCTCTCCGACTCGCTGGTCGAGACCTTCACGCCCCCACTCCTTGGTGCGCGCCGCGATCTGACTCGGTGCAAAGAAGAACGACGGCTGCGGTCCGGGCATCGACACCGATTCCCGCGGTGCATCCCAATGGGTTCCGCCCACGATCGTGCTCTCGACCAGATCGTCTTCGTAGATGCGATGAACTCCAGCTGTCACCGACGGGTTGCCGGCGATATCGACATAGGCGGCACGTCCGGCCGGCCAGACAGCGGAGCCGTTCTCGACGGCGTCGTAGAGAACCGTTTCGTGGTAGCACCCGAGCGACTGGACGAATTGTTCGTTGGCTGATGAGGTGAGGCCAACGATTCGAAGATCCGGGCGACGTGACAACAGAAAAGCGGCGCCGATCGCTGTCTTGCTCGATGCGCTCGACAACACCACGGTCGTCACCGAGGTATCTCCCAAAACCTTCTCACCGAGGTAGTCGTCAATCATGAACGACGTCATGAAGAGCGGCCACAGCACCATCTGATGAGACTCGCGATCAACCCGATACATGGGGTCGGCGACAACTTTCGAGTAGCGGTTGTAGGCCGCAGCCATCGGTGCTCGATGCTCAGACATATCGGTGAACCCACGCTCATCGACTCGGCCCGGCGTGACCACCAGTTCGGTCGCCATCGGCAGGTATCCGTAGACGCGTTCACCGACTGCGACGTCACCGATCGTCGACTCGACGACGTCGGCAAATCCCCACACCGGAACACGGCCCCACGGCTCTTCACCCACGGGGAAGAAGTCCCAGTACTTCAATCCGTCGCCGAAGACTGCGTACGTGATGTTGTTGCTCGTGAGCGCGAACGACTGAACAGCGAGACGTACCTCCCCCGGCTGTAGGTCGACTGCGACTGAGCGATTCAGTCGACTGATCGACAAGTTGGTGCGATCGACGTCGATGACGACACTCATGACTCCCCCGATCTCGTGACACAGCGTTTTGGCAATGCTGCAATGCTCGAATCATGTCAGGCCTTCTGTCACATCTTGCTACTGTGACCACATGAACGGTGACCAGGCCATGCGTGAGATGGGGAAGAACCTCCCGGTTCCCGAATTCGAACGCACACCGTTCACGACTCCGCCCACACTGCGCACGGCCACCGTCGCCATCGTGACCTCGGCCGCCCTCCACTGCGGCGACGACGAACGCTTCTCTCCGGCTGATACCGACTTTCGCACCATCCCGGCCGAGGCCCGCGACCTGGTGATGGGTCACTGGAGCCCCAACTTCGATCACACCGGGTTCCACATGGACATCGACGTGGTGTTTCCGATCGATCGTCTCGTCGAGCTGCAAGCCGACGGTGTGATCGGACGAGTCGCCCCCCGCCATTTCTCGTTCGCCGGCAACCAACCCGACGACGTGGCCACCATCCGTCTCGACAGCGGACCACGAGCAGCCGCCGAATTGAAACGTGACGGTGTCGACGTCGTGATCCTGACACCTGTTTGACCTCTTTGTACGCGCACCGTGAGTGTGCTCGCCCATGTCATGGAAGAAGCCGGTCTGGCCACGATCACCCTCGCCTCCATGCGACCGGTGGTCGAAAAGATGAAGCCGCCTCGAGCCTTGTACTGCGAATTCCCCCTCGGACGTCCGCTCGGCGTACCCAACGATCCCGAGTTCCAACATCGAGTGCTGGCCGAAGCGTTCGCGCTTCTCGATGCACCGAACGGCCCGGTGATCGCCGACTTCCCCGACGTGATCGAATCCGACGAGCAGCCGCTCGCCTGCTCGCTTCCGCCACGATTCGATCCGAATCTCCCGGCCTGCGTCGACGAAGCTCGCGGTCTGCGCAAGGCGTACGACAGGGCCGTGGCGTCACGCAGTCGCACCGACCTCGGTCGCGTACTCACCGCCGATCAGATTCCCGATGCCCTGGCCGCCTTGCACCGCATCGCGTCGGGTGACGACTGGAAGACAGTCGAGATTCCGGGCAAGAACACGATCGCCGTCATGCACGACATCCGCGCGTACTACGACGAGGCATGTCTCGAGCTCGCTGACGGCCCCGAACCGGGCGGTCGGGCGACGGAGGCCTGGTTCTTCGAGGCGACCGAGGCCGGCAAGACGTGTCTGGCCGCGCGCCAGGCAATCAAGGACGCCGGCGGACCATTCCCGTTCTGGTTCTACATGGCCCCTGGCCACAGGTGATCACGGCCCCGGGCCACAGGTGATCACGAACGACGTTCACGCGCAGCGGGCATCCAGTCGGGTCCGGCTGTTTCGTCGATACGCGTGAGCAACCGCTGACCCACCGGTTCCACCAGTTCGACGAAGCGCCGCGTTGCATCCTCTCCAACGGCATTCCACATCTGCGCGCAGATTTCGTCGGTTCGTTCTTCGAGACGTGCCCGCAGTGCGAGCCCGGCATCGTTCACCACTCCGTTCTCGGCCAATCCGCGACGTTCGAGTCCGCTGAACGCGACCCTCAGCGCCTCATCGTCAGCCCCACGGCTCCGCGGAATCCAACCGCCATAGTTGAGGTGCGCGTCGTGCAAGATGCCGGCTTGTACGCGATCGATGCCATCGGCGAGCAGGATGGCGAAATGCGTGTCGCCGCGCCATTCCCGCAGGCAATTCACGCCGAGCCATGCCGACACGAGTTGATCGTCGACACGTGGCGCCGAGCGGTGAGCGGCGAACAGAGCCCGCCCTGACTCCGGCAATGAATCGGCCGCGTCCCAAAAGCGAGGGCCGAGTTCGGCGAGACCGTCGCAGATCTCGGGAACGAACTCGCGCAGTCCTTCACCAACTGCTGCATTTCGAGCGTCGTAGATCGCCCGCCAGTCGGTGTGCTCAGCAGCCAGGTCGACAGCAAAACGGATGGCAACCGGATTGATCGAGTAGAAGACCGCCGACACCACGTCGGCCCCGGCCGACAACAAGGGGGCCGCTCGGCTGGTGACGTAGTAGCCGAGTCCGTTCGGAATACCGAGGGCGGCGTTCATCTCGATGGCTCGAGGATCCCAATAGATCCAGCCGATCAGACGATGTGAGACGAACGAGGCCCGTCGTCCGAGTTCGATCCACCCCTGATCGTTCATCGCGGCCCTCCCGTCATGTGTCAGATACTCTGCCACAAATGGGGACTCGGATCGCCACCATCATCATCGTCAGCCTCATGGTCAGTTGCGGAGGCGACGACACGACGAGCACCTCGTCGTCGATCGTGACGGCGACGACGACCTCGATCACGCCACCGAGCTCCGCAGTTCCCACCACGACACCCGAACCCGTGGCATCGATGCGGAGCAAGCGGTACTGCGAGGTGCTCCTCCTCGGACCGTCACCTTCCGGCATCACGGCCACCGTCTACAACTCGTTCCCGATGGGCGACTGCCCCGACGATCAGTGGCGAGAACTCGATGCCGCAACCATCGCCGTCGAACAAGACGCGGCCCTCGCACTATTGAACGGACCGCGCTTTTGGCTCATGGACGAAGTGACACGCGATTCCGCCGACGTGGTCTCTGAGACATTCGGAGCAATCGAGATGAATCGTTACGCCACCGTCGAGATCACCGACCCCACGTCGATCGGACTGCGTTACGTCCCACAGACGGTCGACCGTAAGTCGACATTCATCTTCCGCGCCGGACACGAGGTCTACACATTGCTCACCGACGACGGACGACGTTTCGTCATGCAGTCGTGGAGCCAGCAAGTCGACCCCGATCTGTCAGAAGAGGAGTTGACCGATCTTGGTCGACTCCTCGAACTGCCTGCCGGCTGGAAGTTCGAGGCGATCGAGCTGACGTCCGACCTCGTGGTCGGGGCATCGGCTCAACCAGCTCAGGTACTGCAGGACGAGCTACTGAACTCGTATTCATTGATCGACTGACTGGAGGACGTCCCCGAAACACAAAACCCGTCGGCCGGAGCCGACGGGTTCGATCGTGGAGCTAAAGGGAATTGAACCCTTGACCTCTTCCATGCCATGGAAGCGCTCTGCCAACTGAGCTATAGCCCCGGGTGGGACGGCTGAACGATACCGCCCCGATCCGCTTGGCCCCAACTACGAAACAGGCGGTCGCTCGAACACTGACTCGACTCCACAGGGGCAATTCACCACTACCACCGAGTTCGGCGGATTAGGCGGCGGAGGCATCGGGTCGTACACCCCGCGCTCCCGCCACTCCTCCGACCGGGCCGCTGCGAGATCCAGATCGGCCCACAGGTGATCCGACGGCACGAGGTCGGGACGCTCACACGGATCAACGATGTCGACATCGTGGGAACGGGCCGTAACTCGCCACGTGCGGTCGTCCACGTCGACCGACCAGCGCCCGCACGACGGACAGTTCAGTTGCGCCATTCCATGCGAGCAGCATCTTTGTAGAGGCGCTCGATCTCGTAGAAGTCGCGAGTTTCCTGGGCGAACACGTGAACGATCACGTCGCCGTAGTCGATGAGCACCCACTGCTGCTCGCGGTGACCTTCGACGCGCAGCGGCGCACGGTCGAGATCCTCTTTGATTCGCTCTTCGATGTGATCAGCGATCGCTCGGACGAGTCGCTTGTTGGAGGCCGACGTGATCACGAAATAACCAGTGATCGACAGCAGATCGCCCACGTCGAAAATGATCGTGTCGGAACCCTGTTTGTCGTCGGCGGCCCGTGCGGAACACACGGCCAGGTCGAGAGACTCGTTCATTCATCCTCCGGAACGGTGGTGGTAGGTGGCAACTTCGATGCCGCTACCTCGTCGAGGCTCACGCCAGCGGTCTCTTCCAGGAATCGCACGAAGGACTCGCCGAGCACCACCCGCAGGTCGACTCCGGCGACTCGCTCGGTGGCCTTCTCCCACTGCACCTCGTCGAGAAGGATCGTGAGTGGTTCGGCCATTCCCCGGTCGGTTTCATCCGAGTAGTAGATCGTGGTCATCTCAGGGGTCGGTGTCGTGGTGTTGCGCACCAACAAGACATTGGCCCCCATGTACAAAAGTCGAAAGACGGCCTGACGCAAGATTTCCGAATCGGGATACGAACTGTCGACTTGCAGACTCAACGTGGGAAGCACGGCGACCATGGCGCTCGGAGCCACACTCGCCAGCACCATCACCACCTCGCCGTAGTCGTAACCATAGAGATCGATTCCCTCAGGATTGGTGTTCCCCTCCGGTACGGCCTGGTAGCCGATCTGCCAGACACGAACAGGGCCAGCGAAGAGGGCCGACATGAACGTGGCCATGTCGGCTGGCGTCTGCGCACCCACATCGGGAATCACCGGAACGGGAGTGGTACCGATCTTTCCGGCGCCCACGGCATCGGCGATTGCCTCCCACAGAATCTTCACATCGGGCAAGCGTGTGGATTCCGGGGTTCCATCCAACCGCGCCGCCAAAACGTTGGCGGCCTGAATCGGCGAGAACGAATTCTCTCCGGCCTCGGCAACCACACGTTCGTCGTCGTCTTCGGTGTCGACGACGTCACGAGGGAAGGTCGCCGCCACTGTTCCGACCCGAGCGATGAGGTCTCCGGTTCCCGCTGCACTCTCGACTGCGATCAGGTCGATCTCGGAACTCGAATTCGCCTGCACGGCCTCCCGCAGCGCCTCGGGACCGTCCGATCCGTACACATCAGCGAGTCGGCGTGGATCGTCGGCATCGCGTCCCGACACCGACATTCCGACCGGCATCGACACGATCGTGCCACCTGCTCCGCTCGGAGCAATGGCGAGGACGGCCAGTGACGTCAAGAAGTTCTGATCGTCGGTGACGCCGAGTATGGCGGTGGGAGTCGTGGGAATCGCCATGGTGGGCAATGCGATGACGGCTTCGGCAGCACGAGAGTCGCGAACGGCGCGCCAGGCCACCACCGCCGAAACTGGAAGAAGGGCGGCGACCACCAATCCCGACACCACTGCGATCACCGTGGCTCGCCGACGACGCGACCGGAGGAAACTCATACGTTCGCTATTTCCTGATAGAGGCCGCGACTGCGGATGACCTCGAGCACCGGTTCAGTGATCAGAAAGTCGAGCGGTCGTCCATCGGCGAAGCGGGCGCGCAAATCGGTGCTCGACACGTCGAGATGCGGCACCTCGACACGTATCCAGTCGATGTCGCCAGGCAATTCGGCGCGCACCCCCGGCCGATCGACGACCACCATCGTGCTCAACTCGAGAACCTCGCCCACGCGCTCCCAGGTGTGAATGCCGGCCGCCGCATCATCGCCCACGATGGTGAAGAACTGGGCACCACCATGACGTGACGTCAGGTCTCGCAATGTGTCGGCCGTGTAACTCGGACCGCCGCGTTCGATCTCGAGTCGCCCGACGTCGAGCCCGTGCACCCCTGCGACAGCAGCTTCGACCATCGCCAAGCGGTCGGCAGCTGGGGTGATCGATCGCTGGCCTTCCTTTTGCCAGGGAACGTTGGCCACCATGAGAATCACCTGGTCGAGGGATAGTGCATGGCGGACGTTGACGGCCGTGACCAGGTGGCCCACATGAATGGGGTCGAAGGTCCCACCGAGAATTCCGAGGCGCGGGGCTCGTTCAGCAGTGGACGGCTCCGGCACGGGGTCGAGTCTAGGGAGAGCCAAGGATCCGTCCTGCTCAGACCGTTCGTCGGACTTCCCGCAGAAAGTTCTCAAGTTTGCGGTTGGGCACTCCGATACTTCGGGCGCCCACCCGTCCGATTTCGATGAGACAACCCCAAAGAAACCTGATAACTTCATGGTCCCTCTTTCGGGACCCCCCAGTTCCGACCCGAGTTTCTTGCCAGCTTCCAGAACCCCTGCAATTCGGTTCTCACCCCCGGGTGAAAAGCCGTGCCTTGTGCCCGACGGCACTGGGCGCCGGGGAACAACGACGACGAATGAACAGTTGAGACAAACATCATGAATGACTCCATCGGCATCTACCTGAACGACATCGGCAAGGTTCCCTTGCTCACCGCCGAAGACGAGCGCGTGCTGTCGCGCGCCATCGAGAAGGGTCGCGAGGCCGCAGCCCGCAAGGCTGACGGCGAGCGAGGCGCCGCGATCAATCGCGACATCCGCGAGGCCGCCAAGGCCAAGGACCGCTTCATCCGCGCCAACCTTCGACTGGTCGTCTCGATCGCTCGTCGCTATCCGCTCCCCCAAGGTATGGATCTCCTCGACCTCATCCAGGAGGGCAACCTCGGTCTCGAGCACGCCGTCGACAAGTTCGACTGGCGTCGTGGTTTCAAGTTCTCGACCTACGCCACCTTCTGGATCCGTCAGGCCATCGGTCGTGCGCTCGACCAGAAAGCCAGCCTCATTCGTATCCCCGGTGACCGTTCGGCCAGCTTGCGCGCGGCCCTGCGTCAGGCGAGCGGCGATGGCGAGACCCTCGACATGGCCAACGCGGAATTGCACCGCCTCACCACACCGGTGTCGCTCGACAAGACCATCGGCGACGACGGTGACGCCACCCTCGGCGATCTCATGGCCAACGGCGATCCGACCCCCGAAGACCACATCATCGCTCAGGGCGAGACCGAGCAGCTCACCAAGTTGCTCGACACCCTCGACGCTCGGGCCCGGTATGCGGTCGAAGCTCGCTTCGGTCTCATCGACGGCGAGCGCAAGAGCTTCCGTGAAGTCGGCGAAAAGTTGGGCGTGACGGCCGAAGCCGCTCGTCGCCTCGTCAGCCGGGCTGTGGCCGGGCTGAAAGAAGAAGCCGACGGCATCTTCGCCGCCTGATTCGGCGCCACTGAGTCCTCTCTCGAAAACGACCCGGTCCCTTTTTGGGCCGGGTCGTTAGTCTTTTCCACATGGCAAACACGTGGTCACCGTCGTCATGGCGCTCGTTTCCCGCCGTGCAGCAGCCGGATTGGCCCGATGAGGGCGATCTCGACCGAGCACTGAAGCAGATTTCGTCCTATCCCCCGCTCGTCTTCGCCGGTGAGGCGCGCGCGTTGCAGGCGGCGCTGGCCCAGGTGTCAGCCGGCAATGCTTTCCTTCTTCAAGCCGGCGACTGTGCCGAAAGTTTCGAAGAGTTCTCAGCCAACAACATCCGCGAGAAGTTGCGCGTCATTCTGCAGATGGCCGTCGTACTCACGTACAGCCTTGGCGTTCCGACGGTCAAGGTCGGGCGAATGGCTGGTCAATTCGCCAAGCCCCGCAGCAGTCCGACCGAAAAAGTCGGAGACCTGGAACTCGCCAGTTTCCGCGGCTACATCGTGAACGATCCGTCGCCGTCGGAGGCGGCGCGTATCCCCGACCCCGACCGTCTCGTGCAGGCATACCACCAGTCGGCCTCGACCTTGAACCTCGTTCGCGCCTTCACCAAGGGCGGCTTCGCCGATCTGTCGCGCGTGCACGCCTGGACGCAGGAGTTCGTCGGCTCGAGCCCCGAAGGGCAGCGCTACGACCAACTAGCGGCCGAGATCGATCGTGCACTCCGTTTCATGCGAGCGTGCGGAGTCGACACCGAGAACAATTCAGCTCTCCATGAAGTCGACGTGTTCACCAGTCACGAGGCGTTGATCCTCGGTTACGAAGAGGCACTCACTCGCCAAGACTCCCTCACCGGCTCGTGGTACGACTGCTCGGCGCACATGCTCTGGATCGGCGAACGCACACGGCAGCTCGACGGCGCGCATGTCGAGTTCTTGCGTGGTGTGGGCAACCCCATCGGCTGCAAGATCGGCCCCTCCACCGATGCCGAATTCGTTCTCGAGTTGTGCCAGGCCCTCAATCCAGCGCGAGTTCCCGGGCGCCTGACGCTCATCAGCCGAATGGGCGCCGACAAAGTGGAGTCGTCACTGAGGCCGTTGCTTCGGGCCGTCACCGACGCCGGGCATCCGGTCGTGTGGGCCTGCGATCCGATGCACGCCAACACGTTCACGTCGACGAGCGGACACAAGACACGTCACTTCGACGACATCATGCGAGAAATCGCCGGCTTCGTTGCCGCTCACCGCGCCGAAGGCACCTGGCCGGGCGGCATCCACGTCGAGCTCACCGGCGACAACGTCACCGAATGTCTGGGCGGTGCCGACGACTTGCAAGTGAGCGATCTCGTCGACCGCTATCAGACGGTGTGCGATCCGCGACTGAACGCACGTCAAGGCCTCGATCTGGCATTCGCCGTGGCCGAACTGATCCGTACCTCCGGCTTTGCCTGAGTCGGCGCTCATCACTCTGCTGCAAGCGGTCGACCACTGGCCGGTCGACCACGTTGCCGTCGCCGTCGTTCGACCCGACGGAATCGTCGCGTCACGTGGTGACATACACCGGACGTTCAAATTGGCGTCGGTGTCGAAGATGCTGTCGGCCTGGGCCGTGCTGGTGGCGGTCGAAGAAGGAACTGTCTCGCTCGACGACGAGGTCGGACCTCCTGGCGCGACGCTGCGACATGTTCTCGCCCACGCAGCTGGCTACGGATTCGACACGCCCGGTGCTATCACCCGACCAGCACGCAACCGCATCTATTCCAACACCGGCATCGAAGTCGCCGCCCAGCACGTCGCCGAACGATCGGGTATTGCGTTTCCGACGTATCTGCGCGAGGCGGTGTTCGTCCCACTCGACATGACCCAGAGCGAACTGCACGGTTCGGCCGCCTACGCCGCAACCAGCACGGTGACCGACCTGTCGAAGTTCGCCCGCGAGCTTTTGCGTCCTCGTCTCGTGTCGGCTGCCATGGCCGCTGACGCAACGAGCATCCAGTTCGGCGACCTCAACGGGGTGACTCCAGGTTTCGGTTCGTTCCGCCCGAACCCGTGGGGGCTCGGTCTCGAAATACGCGGGCAGAAGAACCCGCATTGGACCGGCTCGCTCAACTCACCCCGCACGTTCGGTCACTTCGGCGGAAGCGGCACGATGATGTGGGTCGACCCGGACGTCGATACGTCGCTCGTCGCACTCACCAATCGTCGGTTCGAAACCTGGGCCGATGTGGCACGCGTGGAATGGCCAGCACTCAGCGACGCCGTGGTCGGCTGGGCAACGGACTGAAACGGGCGACGCACTCCGGCGAAAGCCGCGACGAATGCGCTGCCAGAATCTCTAACTGAGACGTTCGATGATCATGGCGAGACCTTGGCCTCCACCCACGCACATCGTCTCCAGCCCGTACGTCTTGTCGGTCTCCTGAAGTCCGTGAATGAGGGTCGTCATGATGCGGGCACCCGTCATACCGAACGGATGGCCGAGGGCGATCGCACCACCGTGCACGTTCAACTTGTCCCACGAGATACCGAGATGCTTGGCCGACGGGATCACCTGCGCCGCGAAAGCCTCGTTGATCTCGACCAGATCGATCTGATCGATCGACATGCCGGCTCGCGCCAGAGCCTGACGGCTGGCCTCGATCGGACCGAGACCCATGATCTCGGGGTTGAGCGCTGATACGCCACTCGACACGACTCGCGCAAGGGGCGTGAGCCCCAATGCCTTCGCCTTGGTGTCGCTCATCACCATCACCGCGGCCGCACCGTCGTTCAGCGGACAAGCGTTACCGGCGGTGATCTGCCCATCGGGACGGAAGGCCGGCTTCAGCGACGCCAAACCTTCGAGAGTCGTACCTTCTCGCGGGCAGTCGTCGGCCGACACCACAGTGCCGTCGGGAAGAGTGAGAGGTGTGATCTCGTCAGCGAAGAAACCGTTCTTCACGTTCTCGCTCGCGCGGTCCTGGCTCAACTTGGCGAACTGGTCCATCTCTTCACGGGTCACACCCTCGACCTCGCGCACGTTCTCGGCCGTTTGGCCCATGGCGATATATGCATCGGACAGGCCACTCGGCGGCGTCCAGGTGGGCTGACCACCTGCGGAACGCACCTTGCTGCGCTCACCCGGCTCGACGAAGATCGGATTCGGAGCGGTGTCACTCGCGCCCGAGGCGTAACGGCTCACGGTTTCCACGCCGGCTGCGATGAAGCAGTCTCCTTCGCCGGCCTTGATGGCGTGGGCCGCCATGCGGATCGTCTGCAACGACGATGAGCAGTAGCGGTTGACGACGACGCCGGGGGCCTCGGGAATGCCGGCGAGCAACGCCGTGATGCGACCGAGGTTGAAACCGGCTTCGCCGGCCGGCTGGCCAACGCCCATGATGAGGTCTTCCACATCGGATCCCTTCACCTGCGGCACCTTGTCCATGAGCGCACGCACGATCTGGGCCGCCATGTCGTCGGTACGCAACGAGGTGAGCGAACCCTTGTGGGCTCGGCCGATCGGGCTGCGGGCGGTGGCGACGATCACTGCTTCGGGCATGACATTCCCTTTCCATTCCCCTCTTGGGGGTCGACTTCTGTCAGTGCGACTGTAGTCAAGCGTCGGGTCGGCGCTCGGGGTCGACCGCCAGGTGGTGGACCTCGTTGAACGAGGTCAGGGCCACCCCAGCTCGCGACACCGACAATCGAGTGACGCCGGCCGTGTCGAGCCGCATGCGCCAACTGGTCGACGAATCGGTTCCGAGGGCCCAGGCGATGGCGGCTTTGATCGGCGACACGTGACTCACCACCACGATGCGTCGACCGAGGGCTCGATTCCGAAGGTCGTCACAGGCGGCATGAACGCGCGTACTGACCGCGCTGAGCGATTCTCCACCGTCGGGAGCAAAGTGCAGATCGCTCCGCCATCGCGCCCAGACCTCCGGAGCAACGTCACCTTGTGGCACTCCGTCGAACACGCCGTACGACATCTCGATCCACCGTTCGTCGATCTCGACGGGACGGCCGAATGCTTCTGCGGTTGCTCGGGCTCTCACGAGCGGACTGCTGATCACGAGAGTGTCCTCATCGATGATCGTGGACAACGAGCTCGAGACACGACTCGCCTGATCGCGTCCGACGGCGTCGAGCGGCTCGTCGACTCGACCTTGCAGTCGCCCAGCGGCATTGAGCGCCGTTCGACCATGTCGCACGAGAATGATCTCACCGGACACGACTCAGACCTCTTCCAACAGGCCGTCGGCGACGAATCGACGACGGCGAGACGTGTCGGCCAAGCCGAATCGCTTCCACACGATCGCACAAAGCGCCAGTCCGATGATTTCGAGAAGGAGGTTCAGCCATCCTCGTTCGACCACGGGTAGGCGCACCCCGTCGAACGACAGCCCGGTCACCGGCCACCAGAACGTGTTCGTGTCGGCAAATGCGAAGTCGACGATCAGGTGAACGAAGGAACCGATCGGAATGGCGAGCAGACGACGGCGAATCGGCCGTCGTCCCGCGGTTACGAGCATCACGAGCACGAGCACACCCACGATCGTCACCACTGAATGAAAGGCCCGTGCACCACCCCAGATGCCGTCGATCACATCGGGAGCCAGAACTCCCACGATCAGAAGTCGATAGTCGAAACGCGGGTCGCGAAACACCGACCAGACGCCGAGAACTGCCGTGCCGACGAACCAGAAGAACACTGTGTCACCGCACGAGGATGCGCGCGCAATGCGGACACTCGGGAACGGCGTCGTCGGGAAGACGCTTGATCGCATCGGTTTCGGCCACCGAAAGCTCCATGTGGCACCCAGTACACGATCCGTGGGCGATGGTTGCGACAGCGATTCCACCGAACGCCGCTCGACGTCGGTCGTACTCGGCCAGTACTCCGGCCGCCAACGCGTCGGCGGCCACTTTTCTCTCGGCGCGAATCTCAGCGAGCGCCTGGTCGGCGCTCGTCTCGGCTTCTTCGGCCCGTTGCCCTGCCGACTCGGCGGCGTCGCGCGCTTGTGCCAGGGATGTGTCGATGCTGGCCAATTCCTCGTCGGCCGACGACGAGGCCTCCAGCAACTCGAGTCCGCGATCGTCGAGCTCGTCACGACGGGCGGCCAGCGTCTGTAATTCGTGTTGGATGGCTTCGGCCTCGCGAGGCGACAGGATCGTCTTCAACTGCTTCTCGAGGCGTTCACGCGTTCGCCCGATGTCATCAGATTCGGCTTCGATGCGATCGAGTTCGGTCTGTGCCTCCTGCTGACGACCCTCCACTCGACGGCGTTCGTCGACCAGCGCCATCACGTCAGACTCAGCCGACCGTGCTTCCAATCGGGCCGGCAGTCGATCTCGAGCATGAACCGCCTGCTCGATCGCAGTGTCGAGTTGCTGCAAAGCCAAAAGCGCGGCCAGATCCACTCTCGAACCTTAGCCACCGACGTCGACTGTCAGCCCGGAGGTGCTGTGGGGGCCGTGGCACAACGCTCGATGTCGAACTGATCGATCACGAGTGTCGGAACCGGCCACGCGGGATCCACGACACCACGTGGAATGGTGGTACTGAAATCGAATACTTCCGCCCCCGGAGCAAGGGTCGTCGACGTCGTGGACGTACTGGTGGTCGTGGTCGTCGTCGATGTCGTGGTGGTCGTCGACGTCGTCGGCACAGTCTCTCCGGTCTCGGGATCGGTGACTGGTGGAGCCGACACCGGCGACGACGTCACGACCGGCGCCAAAGTCGTCGTCGTGGTTGTGGTGGCAACCGGACAATCCACCTCGGGGAGGAACAAACGCATGGCCTCACGCGGATTAGGCGGTGGAGGCGAGAACACCCCGGGTGGAACATCGACGAGCGCGGCGTCCATGGTGGCCTTCCAGATCGCGGCCGGGAACGTACTGCCCTGCACGCGATTCACTCCGGCCGCTACGAACTCGGGGATGTTCTCCATCGGGAAGTAGAGATCGGGGTGACCCACCCATACCGACGTCACGAGCTCTGGCGTGTAGCCGACGAACCAGGCATTGGTGTTGTTGTCCTGGGTGCCGGTCTTTCCGGCTGACGTGCGACCATCCAACGCGCTACGGCGTGCCGTTCCCGATGACATCACACCCTCGAGAATTGAGGTGGTTCGAGCCGCCGCGTCCGATGTCATGACCTGTTCACCTGCCGACTCGTGGCGGTAGAGCGTTCCGCTCGGGGCTTCGATGCGTTCGATGAAATACGGCTCGTGGTGGACGCCGCCATTGGCGAGCGTCTGTGCCCCCGAGGCCATGTCGAGCGGACTCATCTCGTTGGCACCGGTAGCAAAGCTGGCGTACGGACGAATCGGCTCTCGTTCGAGAACGCTCTGGCCGGCGTACAAATAGGGATTCTTGGCCAGTCGATACGTGGTGTCGACCACTCGGTCGAGTCCGACCATGAGAGACAGTCGCGCGTAGGCGCAGTTGATCGAGAACCAGGTCATCTCCTCGACCGGGCCGAGCGCTCGACTCACACCCGACTCGATGACGAAAGGGTTGCGTGGATCGTCGGGGTTGGGCAGAACACAGGGACGGACTCCATCGAGAAGGTCGTCGTTCTGAACACCGGCTTCCATCGCTGCCGCAAGGATGAAGATCTTGATGCTCGAGCCGGTCTGCCGGGTGGAGAGTGCAAGGTTGACTTCGTTGCGACCGCCTTCGAAGGGGCGGCCTCCCACCATGGCGCGTACTGCACCGGTCTTGGCGTCGAGGGTGACAACGGCCGCCTCGACCCCTGCTGCGTTGGCCGGCAGCTTCGTGGCTTTCGCGTATTCGGCAGCCACTTGCACCTCGGGGTCGAGAGTCGTGTACACCCTCAGACCACCTCGAAACAGACGGTAGTAGCGCTCTTCGTACGTGTCGCCGAGTATGTCGCTGCGGTTGAGGAGGAACGATTTCACTTCTTCGCTGAAGTGAGTACGGGCGATCGTCTGCTCAGGTCGCGACTGCACGAGTTCTGGGATCTGCCAGCTCCCCTCGCAACGTCTTTCCAAGTCTTCTTGTTCCGTCGTCGTGTCGGCCTCGCGAGGCACCAGGCACTCGATCACCGCATCGGCCTCGTCGCGGGTCATGAGTTCCTCGGCGACCACGGCATCGAGCACTTCCACGAACCGCCGTCGACTCGGTTCGGGCCGACGAATCGGGTCGTAACTGGAGGGAGCCTGGATCATCCCGGCAAGGAACGATCCTTCCAAAAGTGTGAGATCCTCCACGGACTTGCCGAAGTACACCTCGGCGGCGGCTTGGATGCCATAAGAATTGTTGCCGAAATAGATGGTGTTGAGATACCGCTCGAGAATCTCCTCTTTCGAGCGTTCCTTCTCGAGGCGCAGTGCGTAGACGATCTGGAGGAGTTTGTATCGGCCGTCGCGTTCGAGTCCCGCCAGATAATCGACCTTCACGACCTGCTGTGTGATGGTGGATGCGCCTTGGCGAGCTCCGCCTTCGAAGTTCGACAACGACGCACGGAACAAACTGCGGACGTTCACACCCTTGTGTCGATAGAACCCGCGATCTTCGACGGCAAGAACTGCGGCGATGACGTCGTCGGGCACCTGGTCGATCGACACAGGCTGAGAGTTCTCCAATTCGTAGATCGCAATTTCGTTGCCGTTGCGGTCGTACACGTAGGAGCGCTGGGCGATGTCCTCGACCGGTGGGAGCGACACCGGCGCCTCGTCGTGGGCGTTCGCCAGCTGCCACACCCGCGGCGACACTCCGACGACGACGGCCGTCAGCAACAGGGCCCCAGCCATGATGAGCAAGGCCACTCGAATCGTCCAATTCACCACTCGCACGGTGCTCCAACCGTACCGGTCGGTTCGTCGGCCGACCGGTCACCCATTAGCGTCGGGCTATGACCTCATCGCCACGCCCCTTTCGCTTCGGAGTCCAGGCCAGTGGATCGCTGACTGGTACGGCATGGATGGAGTTGGCTCGCCGCGTCGAGGGCAACGGCTACTCCACCTTGACCATGCCCGATCACTTCGACGATCAGTTGGCACCGGTGCCGGCGCTCACCGCGGCGGCAGCTGTCACCGACACTTTGCGCGTCGGTGCACTCGTCTGGGACAACGATTACAAACATCCGCTCGTTCTCGCCAAGGAACTCGCGACCATGGACGTGTTGTCGAACGGTCGGGTCGAGATCGGCCTCGGCGCGGGCTGGATGATCGCCGATTACGAACAGTCAGGAATGCCCTACGACCGCGCGGGTGTCCGCATCGATCGATTCGTGGAGGGACTAGCGGTCATCAGGGGACTCATGGGACCCGATCCGTTCTCGTATGACGGTGAGCACTACCGAATCACCAATCACAACGGCACCCCAAAGCCAGTTCAAGGGCCCTGTCCGCCGATCCTCATCGGAGGTGGCGGCAAGAGAGTCCTGTCGATCGCCGCTCGCGAGGCCGACATCATCGGCATCAACGCCACGATGAGCGCCGGCGTGATCGGACCGCAGGCATTCGACACCATGACGGCAGCAGCTGTCGACGAGAAGGTGGCGATCGTCCGAGAAGCAGGCGCCCACCGCTTTGACGACATCGAGATGAACATTCGAGCCTTCTTGGTGAACATCGCTGACGATTCGCGCGCGGCAGCCGAGGCGATCGGCTCCATGATCGGAGTCGCCCCCGAGCTCGTGGAGAGCACACCGTTCGCACTGGTCGGCCCGACATCGAAGATCGTCGACGACCTGTTGGAGCGCCGCGAGCGATGGGGCTTCTCGTACGTCATCGTCGGCATGAACGACGTGGAATCCTTCGCTCCGGTCGTTGCTGCCCTGAACGGACGATGACCTCACTCGCGCTGTGTGGAGCCGGCACCATCGCCGGAGTGCATGCGCTGGCGGCCCGGGAAGTCGGAGCGTCGGTAGCCGTCGTCGCATCGCGTACACGACAGCGTGCCGAACACCTCGCCACGTCGGCCCGGGCCTCGGCGGTCGAATACGACGAGTTACCGGCCGGTGCCGATGTCGTGATCGTGGCCACTCCCCCGTCGGAACACGCCACCCACGTGATACGTGCCCTCGCGGCCGGAGCGACAGTGCTCGTGGAAAAACCGCTGTGTCGAACCCTCGACGAAGCAGATCGTCTGGTGTCGGCTGACGGAGCCGACCGAATCGTCTACGCCGAGAACCTGGCTTTCGCTCCCGCCGTTGCCGAGTTCTTGACTCGCGTACGAACACTCGGCCCTCTCACTCATCTCGAACTTCGAACACTCCAGTCCCGCCCCACATGGGGTGATTTCCTCGATCCCTCGTGGGGTGGCGGCGCACTGTTCGATCTCGGGGTGCATCCCCTCGCCCTCGCCGTCCTCGTGGCGCGTAGTTCGGGGAATGGCGAAGTGGTCGCGGCACGTGCCGTTCTCGACGGCGATACGACCGACACTCATGCCGACGTGACCCTCTCATTCGCCTCGGGTCTGCAGGCCCGAGTGATCAGTAGCTGGGACGGGCCCGAATCGGGCGTCTGGGACGTCCAGGCGTCGTCTCGAACCGCAGTACTTCGTCTCGATCTTCGACCGTCAGTGGCTATGGAATTCAACGGGGAACCCGTTCGTCTTCCATCGCCGTCGGCATCGATTGGCGTGCTGGAAGAGTTCGGTTATGTCGACCAGCTTCGCTCCGTGATCGCTTTGAACTCCGAGGGCCGTCGTTCGATCATGGACGTGAAGTTCGGTCGCTGGATGCTCGAGGTCGTGTCGTCTTGCTACATCTCTGCTCGTACAGGCGAGGCCGTGACGGTTCCGAGTGGTTGCGACCGAAGCCAGACCCCGTGGGAGCTGTGGCGAGGGTGAACCTCGACCGTCGCCAATTCATTTCTCGGTCGACAGCACTCGGCCTCGCCGCGCTGGCGGCCGCCTGTGGCGACGCAGGAACCGTACCGACGTCTTCCGCGACGCCAACTACGTCCACGTCCTCGAGTACCACTGTTCCCGCGACGTCGCCGACGACCTCGACGACCACGACGAACCCGCCACGTGATCCGTATGCATCACCAGGTTGGCTGGCCGCCGAGAACTTGCGACCCGGCACCTCTGACTGGCGCATCGAAGCCAAGGTCCCTGGCGCGTCGTCGAAGATCCCCGATGGATGGATCGAGGGCTACGCCGACACCACCAGCGCGCGTCCGGGCCAGACGGTCACGCTCTACGTATCGACCGATGCCGAATCGTGGCACGCCGAGGCCTACCGCATGGGATGGTACGGAGGCGATTTCGCCCGACTCGTCTGGACGTCGGACGACATCGAGAAGACGTGGCAGTTCAATCCCACGATCGATCGAGCGGATCCGACCAAGATGCGAGTTGCGAATTGGGGTCCGTCACTCACCGTCGACGTGACCGACGAATGGCCACCCGGCTCCTATCTGATCAAGCTCGTCGCATCGTCGGGCGAATCCCACTACGTGCCCCTGACGATCCGTCGTGATTCGGCGTCGGCCGGACTCGTGGTGATCTCGGCTGTCACCACCTGGCAGGCCTACAACCCGTGGGGAGGTTGCTCGCTGTACGAATGCTTCGATGGGCCGGGACGTAGCACGGTCGTTTCCTTCGACCGACCTTACGCTCGCACCTACAACTGGGGATCGGCCGATTTCCTCACCCACGAACTGCCGCTCATCGCCCTTATCGAAGAGCTTGGCCTCGACACCAACTACGTCACCGACATCGACTTGCACACGAGCGGACTCGGCGAAAACGACGATCTCGACGCCGTGTTCGCGAATCGGACGGCTTTGTTGAGTACAGGCCACGACGAGTACTACTCGACGGCCATGCGCGACACCCTTGGACGGGCTCGCGATACCGGAGTGAATTTGGCCTTCTTCGGTGCCAACGCCGTGTACCGGCACGTGCGTCTCGAGCCCAACGCCGATGGAGCGCCGTACCGGCAGATGCCGAACTATCGCACGGCGGCCAGCGATCCCCTGACCGATACCGACCCCGAGCAGTCGACCGTGCAATGGCGCAATCCACCCTTGAACCGTCCCGAGTCGTCGCTCATTGGCGTGCAGTACTTCGCCGCTGGAGTCACCGCAGCGTTGAAAGTAGTGAATTCGTCGAACTGGGTGTTCGACGACGTGGCCGTTCGCAACGGATCGTCGTTCAAGAAGTTGGTGTCGATCGAAGCGGACGGCCTCGGACCGGCGACGGTCGAGCCGGAGAACTTGGAGGTTCTCGCATCGGGCCCGGTGAAGTACAAGGACACCGAATACGACCACGCCATGACCTACTACTCGGCCGACAGCGGTGCCGGCGTGTTCGCCACGGGCACCATCGCCTGGATCAACGCCCTCGACGCCGAGTCTTGGAGTGACGAGGACACGACCGACTTCGTCCGAGGCGTGACGTCACGCATCCTGCGCGTGTTCGCCGAAGGTCCGGCTGGCGAGAGATATCCGAGCGACAGCAATGCTGAACGCTTTCGACGGCCGACCCGACCCGTCGAAAGCGAGGAGTAGTCGCTACGTGGTGGGCGCAGAGGGACTCGAACCCCCGACATCTTCCTTGTAAGGGAAGCGCTCTAGCCAACTGAGCTATGCGCCCTTCGGGTTCCCGAGCCTACCGTCCACCCCTCGGGCAACATTCCGGTATCCACCAACCGCGCGAAGCGCGCAACTACCGTTTGGTCGTGGCACCCCGCCCTAGTGACGCCGAAGCAGAGCTGCTCCGCCAGTATCTGGACGACATCGGAACGTATCCGTTGTTGTCAGCCGACGACGAGCGTCGCCTGGCGGCCGCGATCCTCGAAGCTCGCACTGCGCAAGAGCGTCTCGACGCCGAGCCCAAGCCGACCGGCCGTGACCGCACCAAGTTGACCCGCACTGTGCGCACCGGTGATGCGGCGCGACAGACGTTTATTCAGTGCAACCTTCGCCTCGTCGTGTCGGTCGCCCGTCGCTACGAAGGTTCGGGACTCGGCCTTCTCGACCTCATCCAAGAAGGCAACCTCGGCCTCATGCGTGCGGTCGAAGGATTCGACCATCAAAAGGGCTTCAAGTTCTCCACCTACGCCACCTGGTGGATTCGCCAGTCGATCGGACGGGCCCTGGCCGACTCGTCCCGCACCATCCGGGTGCCATCTCACGTCCGTGAGGTGTACTCACTCATCGACCAGTCGACCGAGAAGCTGGCCGCCGCCCTCGACCGTCAGCCCACCGTCGAAGAGGTTGCCGAATTATCGGGAGTCAGCGCCGAGCGCGTCGCTCTCGTCCGCCAGCACCGCCGTCCCCTGGTCTCGCTCTCCACCCCGCTCGACAGCGACGGCGACACCGAGTTGGCCGAGATCATCGCCGACGACATGGCGGTCTCACCTTTCGACGCCGCGGCCGCTGCCCTCGAGAAGCGGGCCCTCATCGAGCAGTTACGGCGCCTGGAAGAGCGCGAAGAAGAGGTGTTACGGGCTCGCTTCGGTATCGACGGTCCGCCCAAGACCTTGGCCGAGATTGGCGACATGCTCGGAGTCACCCGCGAGCGGGTCCGTCAGATCGAAGCCCGGGCCCTCGGCAAGTTGCGTCACCCGAGCGTGTCGCGAGTGTGGCATCAGGGCCAGCAGGCCGCCGACGCTGGCTGATCTCAGCCCAGAGTTTCTCGCGCCGCGAGAGCGCGATCGATGAGCGCCGGATGTGCGGCCACTGGTGTCCGACGGGCGACGTGATCGAGCACAACGAGATCTCGTCCACGTGCGTCACGAATGTCGATGCCTGCTTCCCGGCCCACCAGCAGAGCTCCCGCGTAGTCCCACACACCGTGAGCGTCGACCGAACAGTCGATGAAACCGTCGAGTGTTCCGTCAGCCACCATGCAGATATCGATCGCCGAGGCACCGAGCGCTCGGTATTGCCACCAACCGGGATCGGCCGGCGGTGGACCGGATATGGCGACTACTGCGTCGTGCCACGCCGTCGGAGCTGGTGTCGCCAGTTGTTCGCCGTTGCGCCAGGCTCCGCCGCCCCGAATGCCCCACCATCGCACAGGAAGCGTCAGGTGAGCAATCAGCGACACGAGCGGACCTTCGGCGTCGACTGCGCACAACGACGTTGCGTAGTGCGGAACGCCCCGACTCGCATTGGTGGAACCGTCGAGCGGATCGACGACGACCACGATGTCCCGCTCCAGATTCTCGGCCCCCGATTCTTCCGAGAGCACACCGACAGGCAACTGGCGCAACATGGCCAACGCCGTTTCATCAGCCAGCAGATCGGCACGGTATTGACCGTTGCGCTCGCCCGAAAGACTCCAATCCTCCACCGAAGACATGGCCGTGGTCACGGCGTCGGCGACGGCGTGGAAGGCGTCGAGCAGCCGATCGGGAGTCACGGCGCACAGGGTAGTGTCGACGTCGTGGCCGTCATCGATGTCGCCGGATTCGTCTCCGACATGAAGAGCCACGCGATCGACCACGGATTCCACGTGCACGACGAACGCCATTTCGTCGAGACGTACTCGCTGCGACAACTCTGGGAAGTCGACCTGCACCCCGAAGAGGCCTGTGACGGACCGATCGACCTGCACCTTTCGCTCGAAGTCGACCCGAGAGCCTTGCTCGGATTCGAGGACGCAGTGGCCTCTCTCGATCCCGAGGGTGACGAATCTCCCCCGTCGGGGTTCGCCTTCCCGCTTTTGTTCACCTGGACTCTGCCCCCTCTTCGTCAGCCACCCGATCTTTTGGTGCTCGCCACCGAATTGGCCGGAATCGGGGGGATCGAACTCCCCCTCGAAGTGTCGGCCATCGACTCCACGGCGTCGGTCACCGATGCCCCGGAACGCAAATTGTCGATCGTGGCCCGTCTCGAGGTGTCCCTCGTCGACGTGTACGAGAACGACGATCAGCAGTTCTGTGCGACTCTCGATCGATGCCGCGATGTCAGTCTCTACTTACTCGATGTCGCACCCGCGTGGCTCGGCGACGAATGAACCGCCCCCGAACGGCCGGGCGTGGAAGACTTCGCTCGTGAACGTCGCCGAACTCATCGACATCTTGAAGGACCTCGACCAGGACGCCGTCCTCGAATTGGCGATCGTGGCGCCGGTGGTGGCCGACGACGAGACGATCACCGTCGATCAATACACGGTGGAAGGAATCCTCCCGCGCGATCCCGCCGATCACGACGGCGAGTCGGTGGTGTGGCTCATCGGCGGCGAATCGAGTGATGTCGACGAGTTCATCGAAGCCATCGGCGGCGAAGAAGAACTTCCCCATGGGGGCGATGGCGACGTGATCGAAATGGAACGCTGGTCACGCTGAGACCGACGCGCCAGACCTCGATTCACGAAGAGTCGCAACGACCACCCCGACGGCGAAGAGTCCGACACCCACCAAGATCGCCTCGAACTCCAGCAACACGATCATCCAGACCGTGATGGCGAATCCCAGAATCGGCAAGACCGGCCAGTCCCGGACAGACCACGGCGACCGGAAGTGTCGCATTCTCTCGGGCTCCCGTCGACGTAAGACCACCACCATCACGTTGACCGACAAAAAGATGGCATAGATCGCGAAGTCAGTCGCACTCGCAATGAGTTTCAGATCTCCCCACAGCACGAAGGTCGCCGCAATGACCGCCGACACGACGACGGCCAGGGCCGGAGTACCGTCGCGCCACAGTCGTGAGCCGACTTTGGGAAGGTCACCGGCCCGACTCATGGCAAAGATCATGCGCGAGGCGGCCGTGAGGACGAGGATGACCGTATTGGCCGTCGTCAACATGGCGAAAACCGCCATCACCGATCCAGCCCGACCACCCACCACATCGGCCGCCACGTCGGTGAGGGGTTGTGTGGACTCAGCCAGTCCTTCGGCTCCGAGCACGTTCACGGCTGCGATCGACACCAACACGTACAGCACCGCCGAGATTCCAAGCGACCACAAAAGCGCACGCGGGGTGATTCGCGTTGGATCCTTGGTCTCTTCCGACAACGTGGCCACCTCGTCGAAGCCGATATAGGCGAAGAACACCAGGGCCGCCGCCGACATCAGTCCGCTGAAACTGTTCCACCCCGAACCTCCCCGCCCAGAGAAGAGTTCTCCATCACCCAGATGCCCGATCCCGATGACCACGACGAAGAGAAGTCCAGCGACCTGAGCGGCACTGAGGAGCACCACCAACTTCGACCAACGATCGGAACCCCACACCACGAGCAGGGACGAGAGACCGAGTACTGCAAGCCCCAACCATCGGTCGTCGACGTCCCAGAAATATCGCGCATACCGGGCGAAACCCAGCGACACCGTCGCACCGGCGATCACGAGACCGGCCGCCATTCCCCAACCGATCATGAATGTCACCCGCCGACCAAACACATGGCTCGAGTACTCGTACTCGCCACCAGTGCGCGGGAACATCGAGGCCAATTCGGCGTAGCTCATGGCGGTGAACGCGCACACGAAAGCCGAGATCAGGAACGACAGCCACACCAGACCTCCGGCATTTTCGGCAGCCGGTGCCAACAGGACGTAGATCCCGGCGCCCACGATGATGCCGACGCCGCTCGCCACCACGTGCACGAGACTGAGAACCCGTGGCAGTTCGGAAGGTTCGTGCTCGCTCACACATCAACCATAGAAGCACGACTGGACGATGCACTTCGATGGCTTCTCACATTCGTCACGACTACAACAAAGCTCGAACCGCCCACAGATCAGGAAACAAGGGCTTTGACAACGTCGACGCCAGGTAATCGACCCCGTTCGATCCACCAGTTCCCATCTTCGACCCGATCGTTCGCTCCACCATCTTCACGTGGCGATAGCGCCACTCCTGGATGCCTTCGTCGAGATCGACGAGACGTTCGCACAACTCAGCGAGTTCTGGCTGATGGCGGTAGACCTCGACGAGTGCCGACTGCAGGGTGGGATCAGGTTCGGTTGGCGCGGTCTCGTCGACGATGCGCTCGGACACGACGTCGCGCCGTGCGAGAAGCACTCGAAACGTCGACCACAGCGACGGCTCGTGTAGCCGGCGTTCCAAACGCTCACGTTCGGTGCCGCCGAAGCCTTCGGCGATATCAGGTCGCTTGTGCCCGAGAACGAACTCGAATTCGCGGAACTGAGCCGATTGAAAACCACTGCTCGCTTCCAGACGATCGCGAAACGACAAGAAGTCACGGGGTGTCATGGTCTCCAACACGTCCATCTGCGAGACCATGACTTTCAAGATGGACAGGATTCGTCTCAGTCCACGGCCGGCACCGACGACGTCGTCGGACGTCATGAGAGCCTGAACGTGGTCGATCTCGTGGAGGAGCTGTTTGAACCACAGTTCGTACACCTGGTGAATCACGATGAAGAGCATCTCGTCGTGCTCTTCATCGCCGAGTTCTCGCGACCGCGGCGTCTGCAACGACAGCAGTTCGGCGAGTCGTAGGTACGACGCGTAGGTCAGCGACTGACTCACGCCACCACCTCGAGTGGGCCGTGGTCGATGAGAGGCAACACCATCGTGCCGAATCGTTTGCACTCGTCGAGATGCGGGTAACCCGAGAAGATGAAAGCCTCGATACCCAGCTCCTGATAACTGGCGATCTTGGCCGCGACTTGGCGAGGATCACCGACGATCGCGGCCCCACAGCCACTTCGACCGCGTCCGATTCCCGTCCAGAGATTGTCCTCCACGAATCCGTCATCGGCGGCCGATTCGCGCAGCTCGGCCTGGCGACGCACACCTGTCGACTGAGAATCGAGGGAGCGAGCCCGAATGGCCACTCCCTCGGCATCGTCGAGCGCAGCAACGATGTGCTGGGCCGCGTGTCGTGCCTCGGCTTCGGTTTCCCTGACGACCACATGAGCGCGGTACCCGAAACGAAGACTCCGGCCGTACTGCGACGCCCGATCCTTCATGTCGTCGATCAGCGTTGCCACGTTGTCCAGTGTGTCAGGCCACATGAGGTAGACGTCGGCGTGGCGGGCCGCTACGTCACGGGCCTCTTCGGACAGCCCTCCGAAGTACAGCGGGGGGCACCTTCTCGTAGCCGTCGTGATGCGCGGTGGCTCGACCGACACCGACACGAAGTCGCCGGTGGTGTCCACCCGTCGGCCGTCGAGAAGATGGCGCAACACCTCCATCACTTCTGTGGTTCGGCGATATCGCGACGGACCGTCGAGTGTTTCCCCCGGCATTTCCGACGAGATGATGTTGATCGTCAGCCGGCCTCCGAGCATGTGATCGAGGGTGGCCATCTGGCGAGCCGACTGGGGTGTCCACGTCTCCCCGCAGCGAATCGCCACCAACAATCGAATCCGCGACGTACAGGCCGCCATCCCGCCGGCGAAGGCCACCGTGTCGATGCCAAGTGCGTAGCCCGACGGGAGCAAGATGTTGTCGAAGCCACTGTTTTCGGCTTGCTGAACGATTTGGCGACAGTGCTCCCACGAGCTCTGCAACGTGGGGTCGACCACTCCAAGCTGTTCATAATCGTCGTCGCACAGGGCTGCGAACCAACTGATCTCACAGGGTCCGGTGGAACGCGAGGTCACGGCAGCGGTCGCCCGTCGCTCGCTTCGACGATGCGGTACACCTCAGCACGTGTGAGCTTCACAGCGGATGCGCGGGCAAGTTCGCGAAGGCGCTCGGAATTCTGGGATCCGACGATGGCAACCGGTGACGTGGGATGGGCCAAGACGAATGCAGTTGCCACGACTGCTCGTGTGACCCCGTGTTCGCTGGCGATCAGATCGAGAGCCTCGATCACAGCAGGAGCGACGTCGTCTCCGGTGGCCAGCCGGCCCCCGGCCAAAGGGCTCCACGCAAGCGGCAGCAGTCCCGTTTCAGCGCAGAGGTCGAGAGTTCCATCACGTAGCGGATCGAGTGATACTGCCGACAGTTGCGGCTGAGTGGTGGCCAATGGAACGGTGAGGTGGGCCTGCAGTGCACGAGTCTGCGTCGGCGTGTGATTCGAGACGCCCACTGCTCGAACGAGACCACGATCGACCAACAAGTCAAGGGTGGCCGCCACGCGCGCTGGATGAGTGAATGGGTCGGGACGATGGACTTGGTACAGATCGATCACATCGACACCCAGACGACGCAACGATGCTTCACAGGCCGACACCAAATACGCTTCGTCACTCACGTAGGGCACACCAGGAACGATCCCGCCCTTGGTTGCTACGACTACTCGATCACGCAAACCTGGTCGATGCCGAAAGACGTCTCCCAACATGTCCTCGCACGTTCCGAATCCTCGCCCGCCCCAATCGAGTCCGTAGACATCGGCGTTGTCGATCAGGGTCATACCGCAGTCGACAGCCGACTCGACGAGATCAGCACA
>Ga0222713_10001375_pt1 | contig 27333 bp, 26 predicted proteins | sample C33_649DmetaG_FD_165061 | JGI IMG/M metagenome (GOLD analysis project Ga0222713, IMG submission 165061) | Estuarine water microbial communities from San Francisco Bay, California, United States - C33_649D | ecosystem: Environmental > Aquatic > Marine > Unclassified | place: USA: California... | reverse complement strand
TGCTTGTAATTCGTCAGGGCCAATATTTCTTACTGTATTGATATAATTCTTATAATAATCATAGTCAAGGCCTGAGAAATAAACATTTTTAAATTTATCTGCATGAGATAGTGAATTTTCCAAACTTCCTAACATTGAACCCAGCATATAATTTCTAACCAGAGCCAATTCACCTTCAGTTACAGGCTGCTCTTTTAATAGTGTGATCTCTTTTTCGATCTCAGTTAATGTAGCGGAACAGACCTCTGCGCCTACCTCTGATGCAATAAAAAAGTATCCGGTATTTTTCAATGAAACCAATGCAGAACCAATGCCATAGGTAAATCCCTTATCTTCACGAATATTGGCCATTAATCTGGAACCAAAATATCCACCAAAAATTGTATTTAAAACTTGTAGCCCAGGAAAATCAGCATGTTTCCGATTAATTGATACTTGTCCAATTCGGATGGCAGATTGCAAGGCATCCGCCCTTTCCAGAAAATGCTCTTGGCCAGAACCCGTAGTAAATTTGAATTCATTTTCCTTTACATCAATTGAATTATTCCAATCGCTTCCAAAGTACTTGTCTATAAGTGTAATCGTATCCTCATTAACCTTCCCTGAAATGATAACTGTGCAATTTTTAGGCTGGTATGCCAACTTAAAATAGGTGTTTAACTGATCTCTACTCAACTTGTCATAATCGGCAGCTGCAATATCATAGCCATACAGCGTATCACCAAACAAAACATGGCTAAATGTTTTACGGCTCAGAAAATCGTTTTTTTCTAAACTTACACTCAGCTTTTGCTTTTGATTGCGTATAAGGGTATCGAGTTCAACTTGTGGAAAGATCGAATCTGAAATAATAGCCTTTACAATGGGTAAGGTATTAGCCAAATGCTTGTTTAATGTAAATAAGGTTACCGTTGAATGATCATTGGCATATTCAGTTTGAAGAAATGCACCATAGTAATCAATTTTATCAGCAATTTGGGTTGAACTAAGCTCTGAAGTACCATCATTCAACATGGTATTGGTAGCGAATGTTTGTAGTGGTTTAGCAGAATCGTAATTAGTATTAGAGAAGATAAATTCTATGCGAACAAGATCTTGCTCTCCCCCATCAATACTGAATAGTTTTAATCCATTAGCCAGTACCAGAGATTTGGCCCTGATCAGCTCTATATTCTCAACTTCACCATAAACCGGCGCAAGTGCTCTGTCAATCATATTAATTAGCTAAATAGTATAAAGTAGATGAATTTTCTTTCCGGAACATCTGTTTTGCCTGCGAACGAATTTCTTCAGAATTTACATCTAGATACTTTTGCGTTTCTAAATTCAATTCATTGGCATCTCCAAGAAGTTCGAAATAGGCAAGGTTCATTGCTTTGTCAAGCAGGCTCATTTCAGAAAAGACCATGGTCGATTCCATTTTGTTTTTAACCTTAGTCAACTCTGCATCTGGAACTAATTCGGTACTGATCCGATCCAACTCCTCCCATATTGCTGCTTCAGCAACATCCATAGATACTCCCGGCAGGGGCTTTCCTTCAACAACAAATAATCCAGCATCTAAACTACCCGTGAGATAAGCATTTATATCACTAAATAACTTCTTGTCTTTTAATAAATTACGAAACAATCTGGACGAGTTACCTCTTGAAAGAATATCTGAAATCAGATCAACCGCGTAATAACCCTGTTCAGTACGTGCAGGCATATGAAACACCTTATATAGTGCATTTAAAGGCACATTTGCTTGTACAGTTTCTTTTCTTTCGTCGGTCTGAACACCTTCTTTAGGCAATAATCGGGGTATTTTCTTGCCGGCAGGAATAGTTCCAAACCATTTTTCAGAAAGCCTTTTTACTTCTTCAAGTTTCACATCCCCACCCACTACCATAATGGCATTTGAAGGGTTATAGTGACGGTTAAAAAAGGCTTTAACATCATTAATATTTGCATTTTCTATGTGATCAAGCGACTTGCCGATGGTTGCCCATTTATACGGATGCTGCTTATAGGCCATCGGACGCAATTTGAGCCAGACATCGCCATAAGGCTGATTGAGGTAACGCTGTTTGAACTCTTCACAAACCACATTGCGCTGTACCTCCAGGCTTTTCTCAGAAAAGGCAAGACTTAGCATGCGGTCGCTTTCTAGCCAAAAGGCAGTTTCAAGGTTTACAGAAGGAAGCGTAATGTAATAATTGGTAATGTCATTGCTTGTGAAGGCATTATTCTCACCTCCTACTCGCTGTAAAGGTTCATCATAGGATGGAATATTGACAGAGCCTCCAAACATAAGATGTTCAAACAAATGGGCAAAGCCGGTTTGATCAGGATGTTCATCTCGGGCACCCACATCATACAGAATATTTACAACCGCCATTGGGGTTGTGGGGTCTTCATGTACCAGTACTTTAAGACCATTTGAAAGCGTAAAGCGTTTGAAAGAAACCATAAATTGGATCGGATTGAGAATGCGAATTTAGGGAAAAATATGAAGAGGAATTGGCTAATTCTCTCCTTTAATAATTTACCAATTGTCAAATTCCTCACCCAATAGCTATCGGGTTGCTAATTATCATTCCCTAAGTTACTAATTCTCCCTATCTTTGTTTATGCTTACCTCCGATCTGCTTACCCGGGCTCTGAATTTTGAATTTCTTTCTGCTGAAGAAGGTTTATTCCTTTTCAAAAATGCATCAACTGCTGACTTGATGTTTACCGCCAATGAGCTCCGTAAAAAGCAAGTTCCACACAATAAAGTAACCTGGATCATTGACCGTAATGTCAATACAACCAATGTGTGTATTGCCAATTGTAAATTCTGTAATTTTTTTAGAAGACCAGGTCATGATGAAAGCTATATCACTGATATTGAAACTTATAAGATCAAGATCGAAGAAACCTTCCGTTTTGGAGGCGATCAGCTTTTATTACAGGGTGGGCATCATCCTGACCTGGGATTGAAATTCTATGTGGATCTTTTCAAACAACTCAAGCAATTATATCCTACCCTTAAATTGCACTCTTTAGGCCCGCCTGAAATTGCTCACATCGCTAAACTCGAAGGTATTAGCCATACCGAGGTATTAAAGGCTTTAATGGACGCAGGGCTTGATTCATTACCCGGTGCTGGGGCAGAAATATTAAACGACCGGGTTCGCCGTTTGATCTCAAAAGGCAAATGTGGCGGGCAAGAATGGCTGGATGTGATGCGTGCTGCGCATCAGTTAGGATTAACCAGCTCAGCAACCATGATGTTTGGGCATGTAGAAACACTCGAAGAACGTTTTGAACATTTGGTTTGGCTGCGCGAAGTGCAAGCAGAAAAACCAGCCGATGCAAAAGGATTTATAGCCTTTATTCCATGGCCTTTTCAGGATGATGGAACGCTGCTTAAAAAAGTAAGAGGCATCACCAATCAAGTAACTTCTGACGAATACATCCGAATGATTGCCTTGAGCCGTATCATGCTACCCAATGTAAAAAATATTCAGGCATCTTGGTTAACGGTTGGGAAGCAGGTTGCTCAGATTTGTTTGCATGCCGGCGCCAATGATTTTGGCTCAATAATGATCGAAGAAAATGTAGTTTCAGCCGCTGGTGCCCCACACCGCTTTACCTCACAAGGCATACAGGACTCCATACGCGAAGCAGGTTTTGAACCTCAGCTCAGAACACAGCAATATGAGTTCAGAGATTTGCCGAAAATGACTGAACAGCAAGTGATTGAGTACTGATACTCAAAAAAATATACCGTTTACTCATTTTTATTGGATTTATGTTTTAATTACAAATATTTTAGTAAGTATACGTAATCATTATAACATGTCAATAAACGCACTTATAGTTGACGATGAAGAAATTTCACGTCAATGCCTATATTTCCTCATAAGCGAGCATTTCCCTGAGGTCAAAATCAAAGGCATAGCACAATCAGTTGCCGAAGCAAGAAAAATGCTAAAATCAGGTGAAATTGACTTGGTTTTTCTTGACATAGCTATGCCAATTGAAGATGGATTTAATTTATTACCAGACCTGCAAAAAGCAAACTCAGTTGTAATTTTTACAACTGCCTATGATCAATATGCATTATTAGCACTAAAGGCAAGTGCAATTGATTATTTATTAAAGCCCATTAAGATTAACGAACTAAAGAATGCAATATTAAAGGTTATTAAATTGAAAACCCGAAATGGGAACGACCAAGTAATTTCTGATAATGTCAAAGCACAACTCATCAGTCTTGAAGAAAATCTTAGCGATATCAAAAAAATCACTAAGATCAACCTTTCACATTCAAATGGGTTTCAAATTCTCAATATCAATGAAATTATTTATGTTTTAGCAGATAGCAATTATTCAATTTTTCATCTTGAAAACAATCATAGCATCATTGCATCAAGACATCTTAAAGAGTATGAAGAAATACTTAAGAATTCGGGTTTCAGCAGGATACATAAATCAACTATGATTAATTTGAAACATCTGAGTGACTATACCAATAAAAACGGTTTGATAGTAAAATTATCAGATAATTCAGAGCATGTGGTTTCCAGAAGAAGATCTTCCGAATTCCTTGAAACCGTCAAGAATTATTTTAAACATTAATGCATTTAAAACGAGACATTTCTAAAATACCTACCGTTAACAAAATTAAATATACCGTATACTCAATTTAAAAATTTTTCGAACCAAATTGATATACTATTGATTTAAAATAACCTGAAAAAAATTATTCTATTAAAAATGTAAATTATCGCATAGGGGTAATATTGGTTATTAAAAGGCGGTTGAAACGTTTGGGGCGTTTCACCGCCTTTATTACTTATTAAAAAACATATTTATATTTTAATATTAGTTCAATTGTTTATTCAATTTCATTTAATTTTTCTTTGAATCTGATCTAAAACTTGCGAAGTTGAAAAACAAAGTCTTGATTACTGCCTCCTCAATCAAATTGCTTCTAGTTATATTTTTTTTCTTTTTATTCATTCAAACCCACAATTTTATACAAAAAGTCTTTTGAAGATGTTTTCAGGACATTTAAAGGGATATCAGTATTAAAAAAATTCAAACAGGCAAATCTGGTACTGAAATTGTAATTCAGATACCTGTATAAAAGCAGGGAGTACCTCTGCTCCAAATCATTATACCTTAACCACTATAAAATCAGGATTGATTTTATAAATGATTCAAATTATATCTAGAAATATTATAACTCTGGGACAAACAGTGCTATAAATATCTTTTTATATCCCCGAATAATATTGGTTATTTTAAATTTCAATTCAATATTTTTAAATCATTTTTTAGGAATATAATCCAATGTATTATGTTTGTCTATGAGCCTTGATAAACCAACAAACCTAATCGAAGCATTAATCTTCGCTTCCGAAAAGAGCATTACCGCAGAAGAAATTCATCAGGTTTTAACTGAACTACTAGAAGAACCTATAGAAATTAAATTCATTCTTGAAAAGATTGAACAGATTCAGGCAAAATATCTGGACTTGGACCTTGCCATAGAGCTTGTTCACTTGAATGCTGGCTATCAGTTTTTAACCAAAAAAGAATACTATGGGGCAATCAATCAATTACAAATACAACGATCTAAGAAAAAATTAAGTCAAGCGGCACTTGAAACCCTATCAATTATTGCCTATAAACAACCAATCACAAAACTTGAAATTGAACAGATAAGGGGAGTTAATTGTGATTACACGGTTCAAAAGCTTTTAGAAAAAGAGTTGATCAGTATTAGTGGAAAGGCCGAAACTATTGGGAAACCCCTTCTTTATAAAACTAGCGGTTTATTTATGGATTATTTTGGGATTAATTCAACAAATGACCTACCACAAATTAATGAGCTGATCACCGAAAATAATACGATTGGAGAACAGGCAGAATAAGAGATTGTTTTGTGAAATAAAAAATAAAAAAAGAAGAGCTGAAAATTCAAAATCTTATTAATTTTATATTCAATAAAAACACCATAAATAAAGCGTAATTTTCTACAGATGAAGTCGCCAAAAAAAACAACCACAAGCGAAGGGTCAGGCAAGAAAGCTGCTAAAGGCCCGGTGAAGAAGCAAACTAATTTGACGGATCCAAAGGATTCATCACGTCCAGTGCTGGATGATGAAGATGACTTTGACTTACAACTAGATGATGACATTCAGGATTTCGATAATTTCGATGATGAGGATGACGATTTTTAATGAAATAAGTCCTAATCAAATATTCAGGCATTCAGTTCTCTGAATGCTTTTTTTATTTAATGCCATTAAACCTTATGATTTTAAAAGAAGTTGATCATTCCCAAACGGCTACCGAATTTTTAGATGTAGCACGTGAGCTTTACAGAAATGATAAGTTCTGGGTTTGTCCCCTTGATAAAGATATTAAAGCAATTTTTGATCCAAAACTGAATAACTTTCATAGCCATGGATCATGCACCAGATGGGTATTAAAATCTGATGATGGAAAACTAATTGGTCGAATTGCTGCGTTTATCAATGAAAAAAAAGCTTATCAGGCTAAACAAGCAACTGGAGGTATAGGTTTTTTTGAATGTATTGACAATACAGAAGCCGCAACATTATTATTTGATACCGCACAACAATGGCTCGCTGCAAGGGGGATGAAAGCTATGGATGGGCCTATCAACTTTGGTGAGAATGACAGCTTCTGGGGGCTATTAATTGAGGGGTTCACTACTCCCTCTTATGGCATGAACTATCATCACTCCTACTATAAAAAGCTATTTGAAGATTATGGATTCACTGTTCTTTATGAGCAGATCACGAATCATTTGGAGGCAAGAAAGCCATTTCCAGAGCGTTTTACAAAAATTGCTCAATGGGTTGCCAATAAACCTGGCTATACTTTTAGGCATTTGGAAGTTAGAAAACTGGAAGTATTTGCAAAAGACTTTGCAGAGATCTATAATGATGCCTGGCAGGATTTCGAAAATTTTGTTCCGCTTGAAACTAAAGGCATTCTTGAAAGTTTCAATAAAATGAAAACGGTCATGGATGAAAAACTAATTTGGTTTGCTTACATCAATGAAGAACCCGCATCAGTAATTGTCATTATTCCGGATGCAAATCAAATGATCAAAAGCTTTAATGGAAAACTTGGTCTGATTGAGAAATTAAAATTTCTATACTACCGGTGGAAAGGAGTAAGCAGAATGCGCGCGGTAGTGATGGGCACTAAAAAGGCATTTCAAAAATTTGGCTTAGAATCTGCCCTATTTATCAAAATTAAAGAATATGTTATTCCATTGAATCAATACGAAGAAATGGAATTATCCTGGGTTGGTGATTTCAATGATAAAATGTTATCTATCCATGAAGCAACAGGTGCAACACTCGGGAAAAAACATGTTACTTTGAGAAAAATATTCTAATAAAAAAGGGCTTTCAAATGAAAGCCCTTTTTTATTATTTTCTAACCTCATACAACTCGATGACCTTTTTCTGTAAATCAATTAGTTCTAATTCACGTTCATGAAGTTTCTGGCTAAGCGTAACAACTTCCATATTATAGTTTTCTTGATCTTCAGCCCCATGGGTGTTAAGCAATTGAACTACAGTCATTTCAAACAATTTCGAAATTTGCTCTAACCTAGATAAATTGATATCGGTAATTCCAGTTTCAATTTTTGAAAATGCCGGGATCGAAATTCCTAGCTGTTTGGCTACGTCTTCTTGACTCCAACTTTTTTGATGCCTTAAAAGGCGGATCTTTTTTCCTAATGTTTGCATGCAGATTGTTTTTTATAGATAGATGTTAGATAAATGTTTTTATAGATTATCCAATATAAAACGAATTAACTGAAAAACATAAAAAAAGTTAATTTTTTTTCTTATTAAATTAATAAAACAAATTTTTTTACAAATATTTCTACGCAATAAAATTACTCAATTATCTATCTTAATTATGATTAAATAAGGTTTTTAATATAAATTCATAATAAAAAGAAATATTTATTTTACTTTTTATTAAATTAATTTCTAATAAATTAATCCATGCCTTGAAATATTTCAAAAATTGCAAATTTTTGAAATAAAAATAAGAAATAAGAAATTTATTTGGAGAAGCAGGTGCTTTCAGGAATTGCCACCTTCAGATTTTATTTTTTCTAAAAAACGAGTATTTTAATTTAAGAAAGAAACTCAAACTTGGCAGAAACCCAGTTATTAAGCTCTTTGTGCTGTTTAAAAATAAATCCAATTGAAAAACATTTTTCTTTAATTATGGTCAAATCAGGCTCTTCATAAAAGCCACTTAAAAAGAGTATTGTACCTGGTTTTGCTACCTCAGAATAACGATTTAATTGATCTAGCAAAATATTACGATTTATATTAGCCAAAATAGTATCAAATTTCTGACTAGGAATCACTTCTTTTGATCCGCATAAAACACGGATATTATTAATTTCGTTAATTTCCGAGTTTTCAATTGTACTCTCAAAACAAATCTCATCAAAATCAATAGCTAAAACTTCTTTTGCACCCATTTTTGAAGCCAGTATTGCAAGAATTCCAGTACCGCAACCCATATCTAGAACGTTCTGGCCATTAAAGTTTTCGCCAAGCATGAATTCCATCATCAGGGCAGTAGTTTGATGATGGCCAGTACCAAAAGCCATCTTCGGATCAATAACTATCTCATATTCATACTCTGGATGAGGTTCATGAAATGTTGCACGAATATAACAGCGATCAGCAACCTGAAGAGGCTCGAAATTACTTTCCCATATATCATTCCAATTTTGATGAGGAATAATTGAAGCAGCAAATGTAAATGAGAACAAATCACCATATACCACCTTCAATTGTTTAATTGCATCTGCATTGAGTTTTGATAATGGAATATAAGCTTTAAAACCAGTATCGAAATCTTCAAAAGTATCGAAGCCGATTTCAGACAATGCATTAATCAGTAAATCTTTATGAAACTCTTCTGTAGTAGACAGACTAAATATTAGTTCGCTGTAAACCATTACTCATTCAGTGCTTTGATAATATCCACAAAATCACGGGCTTTTAATGAAGCACCCCCAATCAATCCACCATCGATATCTGATTTTGCAAAAAGCTCTGAAGCATTTTTGGGGTTACAACTTCCTCCATATAGAATTGTCATATTGTTTGCCAAATCCTGATTGTATTTATCAGCCAATAAGCCCCTTATAAAAGAATGGATTTCCTGCGCTTGCTCAGGGCTTGCAGTTAAGCCAGTTCCAATAGCCCAAACAGGCTCATAAGCAAGAACCATTTTACGATACTCTACTCCTTGAAGATGAAATGAAGCTTCAGTAAGCTGCTCTTTTATCACTTCAAAATAGGTCTCATTATTTCTTTGCTCTAGGGTTTCACCTACGCAAAATATCGGAGCCATGCCATTTTTTAGAACTGTATCAAGCTTTTGAGCCAACAAAGAATTAGACTCAGAAAAATATAACCTACGTTCTGAATGCCCAATTATGACATAAGCTGCACCAGTTGAAGCAATAATTGAAGCTGAAACTTCACCTGTAAAAGCCCCACTATCTGCTTGATGACAATTTTGTGCTCCAATTGACAAGTTAGTATTTGGGTTTACTAATTGCGATAAGCTACTCAAATGAATATAGGGCGAACAAATAATAACTTCCTGATCTCCATTAACTTCTTCCTTGAGAAGTTGTTGAATTTCATTAAAAAGTTGAATCCCTGTTTCAAGATCCATATTCATTTTCCAGTTACCGGCAACAATGTTTTTTCTCATTCTATATTTTTCTCAATAAAATTAAAATCTTCTGTATTGTTCTGTTAGCTCAAAAATATGAGTTAAAATTTTTTGGTCCATTTCATTAAAATCAATATTTCTTCGTGCATACACCTTCATAGCAGTTTCAAACATATTTTTTAATAAATAAACCTCACGGCCCTGACTCCCACCCCAAGAAAAATCAGGAACAAAGTTTCTGGAGAACCCCGATCCAAAAATATTTGCACCAACTCCCACCACAGTACCTGTATTGAACATGGTATTTATCGAGCATTTAGCATGGTCGGCCATAATTAAACCACAAAACTGCAATCCAGTTTTTCTAAAATTTTCATTTGAATAATCCCATAAACGCACTTCCGCATAATTATTCTTCATATTCGAATTATTGCTATCGGCACCAATATTACACCATTCACCTAAAACTGAGTTTCCTAGATATCCTTCATGACCTTTAGCCGAATTTGCAAAGATGACTGAATTATTGATCTCGCCACCAGCTTTTGAATGCGGACCAATTGTTGTCATTCCATAAATCTTGGCTCCCATTTTTAATAGTGCAGCTTCGCACAAGGCAAATGGGCCTCGAATATGACAGCCTTCCATAACAATTGAATCTTTCCCTAAATAAATTGGCCCCGTTTTGGAGTTAAAGGTTGAACATTCGGCATCAACACCGTCTTCGACAAAAATCTGATCGCCTAAAATAATATTTGTATTACTCAGGCTGGCAGATGTACGCCCATTAGTCAATAGCTCAAAATCTTTACGGAGTTCATGACCATTCAATGAAAAAATATGTTCAGGATAAGCAATTCTAGTGACAGAATTAAGGTATTCAACTCGCCTGTAAGGGGAAAGTTTATTTATATTAAATTCTTTTACTGCTGATTCATTCAATTGAACAGCAATCAATAACTGATCATGAAAAAGAGCTTCGCCTTCTCTGATTTTAGTTATAGCATCTAATAAATCCTTATCGGGGCAAATAGCAGAATTGATGAGTAGATTTTCAGCATCAATTATTAGAGGGTATTTTTCCTGAAGGTAGCCTTCAGTCAGGTAGGAGATCTCCGAATTTAAATACCGTTTCCACTTATCTGCAATAGTAAATATACCTACTCTGAATTCAGAAACAGGCCTTGTAAATGACAAGGGTAATAAATTAGTACGAAACTGATCGTCAAAAAGAATTATACCCATATAACAAAAATAAAAAAAGTCCCGACTTAATGAGCCGGGACTTATAATTATTATTCAAAATAAAATTATTTTTTTTCGTAACGGGTACGGAATTTATCAATCCGACCAGCGGTATCAACCAATTTCATTTTACCTGTGTAGAATGGGTGTGAGGTGTGTGAAATCTCTAACTTAATTAGTGGATATTCATTACCATCTTCCCATTTAATACTTTCTTTAGTATCAATACATGACTTAGTTAAGAAAGAATATTCGTTAGACATGTCCTTGAACACAACTAATCTGTAATTTTTGGGATGCAATTCAGCTTTCATCTTCAATACTTTTTAAGAGGTGCAAATATAGGAAAAAATACAATTAGTAAAAAGTAATTTTTGAAATTATGTTGATCATCTGTTTTATATTTTATCAAAACCCATTAAGAATAAGCCTAGATGGTCTGTTTGCATTTTAAACGAGTTTATTTTATTTCCTGGCAAAGCTCTATCAACACCCCATGCGATGATTTTGGATGCACAAAACAAACCAATTTATTATCTGCCCCTATCTTGGGATGATCGCTCAGTAGTTGAAAACCATCGCTTTTAAGTCTGGCCATTTCTTCGACAATATCATCAACTGCAAAGGCAATATGATGTATACCTTCGCCTCTCTTTTGAATAAACCCATGAATAGAACTTTCATCAGAAATTGCTTCAAGCAGTTCGATCTTACTTTCGCCTACTTTAAAGAATTCTGTGATCACCTGTTCAGAATCAACTTCTTCCGTTTTATAACTTTTACAACCCAATAGCCGTTCATACAAAGGTGAGGCATCTATCAAGCTTTTAACGGCAATTCCAATGTGTTCTATCTTATTCATGACTGTATTAATATGTCATAAAAATGACCATTTTATCTATACCTACATAGACAAAATTGATAATTAGTGAAAAATATATTTTGTATCTTTGAATCAAATTAAACTAGACAATAAAATATTCAAAATGGATTTACCCATATACTTAGATAATAATTCTACAACACCAATGGATCCACGGGTTCTTGATGCCATGCTACCCTATTTTAATACTAAATTTGGGAATGCTGCCAGCAGGAATCATGCTTTTGGATGGGCTGCAGAAGAAGGTGTTAATTACGCACGTGAGCAGGTTGCAAAGTTGATTGGAGCAAATGAAAAGGAAATAATTTTCACATCAGGAGCTACTGAATCAGACAATCTTGCTATCAAGGGCGTATTTGAGATGTATAAAGACAAAGGAAATCATATTATTACCTGTGTTACTGAACACAAAGCAGTGATAGATGCATGTAAACACGTCGAAAAACTGGGAGGCGAAGTCACATACCTTGCAGTTAAATCTGACGGACTAATTGACCTTGCCGAGCTGGAAGCTGCAATGACTGAAAAAACCATTCTTGTAGCAATCATGTACGGCAATAATGAGATCGGAGTTATTCAGCCAATTAGAGAGATTTCTGCAATTGCACATAAACACGGGGCGCTGTTCATGACAGATGCTGTTCAAGCTGTTGGTAAAATACCGGTTGATGTAAATGCTGATGGAATTGACCTGATGGCCTTTACAGGACATAAAATGTACGGGCCGAAAGGCATTGGGGCATTATATGTTCGCCGTAAAAACCCAAGGGTTAAAGTTACTGCACAAATGGACGGTGGAGGTCACGAAAGAGGCATGCGTTCAGGAACTTTAAATGTGCCTGGAATTGTAGGTCTGGGAAAAGCAGCTGAAATTTGCCGTCTTGAAATGGATGAAGAAGCAAAACGTCTCTCTAAATTACGCGATAAATTACAGGTTGAACTTACTGTTTTAGAGGAAAGTTATGTAAACGGAAATACAGATCATCGCTTACCTCATGTTGCAAATATTTCGTTCAAATATGTTGAAGGTGAAGGATTAATGATGGCCATGAAAGATTTGGCCGTTTCTTCAGGTTCAGCTTGTACATCTGCATCATTAGAGCCCTCATATGTATTGAAAAGCCTTGGTCTATCTGATGATCTGGCACATTCTTCTATACGTTTCGGCTTGGGCCGATTCACTACAGATGAAGAAGTTGACTTCGCGATTAAACAAACTCTGAAGGCAGTTAATCACCTACGTGATCTATCACCACTTTGGGAAATGTTCAAAGAGGGCATTGACTTGGATAAAATTGAATGGGCTGAACATTAATAAGTTATAAGTAATAAGTTATAAGTAATAAGTAGTAAGTTAGCTTCATTTCATAATAGCTCTTCATACTTCATACTTCATACCTCAGACAACAGACAACAGACAACAAATACTAAATATCAAAAATTATGGCATACTCAGAAAAAGTAATCGATCATTACACTCATCCGCGCAACGTTGGGACTCTTGATAAAAGCAGCACTAAAGTTGGAACCGGCTTAGTTGGTGCTCCAGAATGTGGTGACGTGATGCGCTTGCAGATTGAAGTTGATGAAAATCATATGATCACTGATGCAAAATTCAAAACATTTGGATGCGGATCAGCAATTGCATCTTCTTCTCTTGCAACCGAATGGCTGAAAGGTAAATCTATAGATGATGCAATGAAGATTGACAACATGGATATTGTTGAAGAATTGGCACTTCCACCTGTTAAAATACATTGTTCAGTTTTAGCTGAAGATGCAATCAAAGCCGCAATCAATGACTACCGTGTAAAAAATGGTTTGGAAGCCTTAGAATCAGCTAAATCTCACCACTAAGAATCATCATGGCTGAAAACAGCTTTGAATATTCAGTATAAATAAAAATGGTAACAGTAACAGATAAAGCAAAAAGTAAGGTTGAACAATTAATGTCTGAAAACGAACTCGATAAGGGTTATTTTCTGCGTGTTTCTGTTCAGGGTGGTGGTTGTTCGGGCTTATCTTACAAAATGGATTTCGATAATGAAGAGAAACCCGGAGATCAATTTTTTGAAGATCAGGGTATTCGACTTGCACTTGATATGAAATCATTTCTCTACCTCGCTGGTACAGAACTTGACTTTTCAGACGGTTTAAATGGCAAAGGTTTCAATTTTATCAATCCAAATGCATCCCGAACTTGCGGATGTGGTGAAAGTTTCTCCGTATAAATTATTGATAATCAATCTGTAAAGATTTTTTACAGAAAATATAATAAAAGCAAAAGGCTCATTTATGAGCCTTTTGCTTTTATACAGGTAATCTGTTATACTTGTTAATTATAAATTTTTATACTAACTCACAATGAATCAAATTACAAAGTCTACTACAGTCCCTAATTTACTGAGGAATGTAGTCGGGTACGTTCACGATGAAAATACAACCTTTTTACTTCATAAAGTAAAGGAGAACTGGGTAGAGATCAGTTATAAGCATGTATTAGACAACGCAGATGCTATTTCAAGTTATTTTCTGGAGATGGGAATTTCTAAGGGCGACCGTCTGGCTCTGATTATCGAAAATTCGGTCGACTGGATTTATTATGATCAAGGCCTTCAACAGATTGGTGGAGTGAATGTCTCTATCTATCCTACCCTTTCAGAAACTGAAATAGAATATATTCTGAACGATTCAGGAGCCAAGACATTACTTGCCGGAAATCCATTCTTATTCAGAAAAATATTAAAAATTGCTAATAATTGCCCCAATCTTCAGAGAATTATCCCTGTATTTGATGATTACCAAAAATATCTTCCTGATTCAGAACTAAATGCAGGAGTAATTAGTTTGAAAAACTTAATCCAGGAAGGTGAAAAAACTTTAAACAAATATCAAAAGAAAATAGACAGTGCAAGAGAGGCCATCCTTCCAAGTGATCTAACATCCCTTATTTACACCTCTGGAACAACCGGAACACCGAAAGGAGTGATGTTAACCCATTCAAATTTTGTGCAAAATGTTAAAGTTTGTCTGGAACAAATACCAGTCATCAATAAAGATGATCTTTTCCTTTCCTTTCTTCCTTTATCTCATGTATTTGAGCGTACAGCAACCTATCATGTATGTTGCGCGGTAGGCAGTAAAATAGCTTTTGCACAAAGCCTCGAGCTACTTGCAAAAAATATGTCAGAAGTTAAACCTACTGTTATGAGTTGTGTTCCTCGTTTACTTGAGCGAATTCATGACAAAGCAATGAAAAATGGCACATCGGCAGGCGGAATTAAAGCAAAGATCTTTTTATCTTCAATTAAAACAGGGAAAGAGTTCCGGGAAGTACATGAAGCCGGCAAAAAGCCAAGTTTAATATTAGGTGTCAAGAAATCTATCGCAGAAAAGCTAGTTTTCAGTAAGATCAAGGAAAAAACTGGTGGTCGTTTGAAATTCATGCTTTCTGGAGGTGCTGCATTACCTAAAAATGTGGGAGAGTTTTTCGGAAATCTTGGAATAAAGGTTTTGGAAGGATTCGGACTAACAGAAACCTCTCCAGTTATGGCGGTAACTGAATATCACCGCCAGGTTTACGGAACTGTTGGCCGCATTATCCCAGGCATTGAAGTTGCCATTCAGGATGTAGAAAGTAAAAATATCATCGCTATCCAAACAAATGAAAGCTTTGACGAGAACTTTGAATGTATTGAAGGTGAAATAATTGTGAAAGGGCATTGTGTGATGAAAGGATATTGGAATAAGCCTTTAGAAACTGCCGAAGTAATTGATAAAGATGGCTGGTTCCATACAGGTGATATTGGAAGATACTATAAAGGCAATTTGCAAATCACAGATAGAATCAAGAATATGCTGGTAAATGCCTATGGTAAAAACATTTATCCTACTCCTGTTGAAAACACCTACTTAAAGAGTCCTAAAATCGAGCAAATATTTTTAATCGGAGATAAAAGAGAATATGTAACTGCCATTGTTGTTCCTTCAAAAGAAGTTCTTCAGGAAACTTTTAACTTAAAAGAAGAGTACTTTCAGGAGCAAGATTCATTCATAAGGGATCAAAATATTCTGGAATGGTTAAATGCTGACATTCGCAAATATTCAAATGAGCTGGCTAAGTTTGAACGCTTAAAATCATTTTTGGTGAAGCGCAACCCATTTAGCATTGAAGAAGGAGAGATCACTCCTACTTTAAAGGCAAAAAGAAAAGTGATTGAGAATAAATATTCTGAGGATATTAATGATATGTATTTGCAGGAGACTGAAGCAAATTAGAAGGGGAAAGGGGAAAGCTTAAAGCTGAAAGCTGAAAGGGGAAATCTGAAAGGGGAAAGCTTAAAGGGGAAAGCTTAAAGCTAAAAGCTGAAAGCTGAAAGCTAAAAGGGGAAAGATTAAAGGTGAAAGTGATTTAATATTCATTGGGAAATTGCAGTTTTTTGTTCTTTCTTTTATGGGAGCTAAGCTTTCTTAACATTATTACGTCGAAAACCCTATTTTTGCAGAAATTTTAAATCAATGAGCATCGGATTATCTGAATTAGAGATTATGCGCCGTGAGGCCTTAGGTGAATTACGTAAACTGGGAATTGACCCTTACCCACCTGAAGCCTTCGAAGTAAATGTTAACGCACAGGATATATTAAACAATTACGAGCGGGATAAAACCTCGTATAAGAATGTCCATTTTGCAGGTAGGATAATGAGCCGTCGTATTATGGGAAGTGCTTCATTTGCAGAGCTTCAAGACTCTACTGGTAGAATTCAAGCCTATATTAATCGCGACGAGATCTGTCCGGGCGAAGACAAAACTCTATACAATACTGTATTTAAGAAACTTTTAGATATCGGCGACTTTGTTGGGGTCAGCGGATATGTTTTTACTACTAAGACTGGAGAGATCTCTATTCATGTAAGTGAAATGAAGATACTTTCTAAGTCATTAAAACCACTCCCAGTTGTAAAACGTGATGACGAAGGCAATATTTACGATGGGTTTACGGATCCAGAAATGCGTTACAGACAACGATATGTAGATCTGACAGTTAATCCGGAATTCAAGCAGATCTTCATCAAGCGTTCAAAGGTAATCAATACCATGCGATCCTATTTTGAAGATCAAGGATGGATGGAAGTAGAAACTCCGATTCTTCAGCCCATACATGGCGGTGCGGCAGCAAGACCATTCAATACTCATCATAATGCTTTGGATATGCCGCTTTATTTGCGGATTGCTAATGAATTATACCTTAAGCGCCTGATTGTTGCGGGCTTTGACGGAGTATTTGAGTTTGGAAAAATGTTCAGGAATGAAGGTATGGATCGTACCCATAATCCTGAATTCACATCTATGGAAATTTATGTTGCCTATAAAGATTATATCTGGATGATGGCAATGGTTGAACAATGTTTGGAAAAGGTAGCACTTGCCATTCACGGTCAATCAAGTGTGAAATCGGGTGAACATATGATCGAATTTGCTGGACCGTATGAAAAACTATCCATGTATGATTCCATCAAAAAATACACCGGCATTGATGTGTCAGCAATGGATGAAGAATCTTTGCGCAGAACTTGCAAACAACTGAATATAGAAATAGACCCTACCATGGGAAGAGGTAAACTTATAGATGAAATATTCAGTGAAAAAGTGGAAGAGTTTCTAATTCAACCAACCTATATAACTGACTATCCAATTGAAATGACCCCTCTAGCTAAAAAACACCGCAGTCAAGAAGGGCTTGTAGAGCGTTTTGAGCTATTTGTCATGGGTAAGGAAATAGCAAATGCCTATACAGAACTAAATGATCCTATTGATCAGCGTGAACGCCTTGAGGAGCAGCTACTACTTGCAGGACGAGGTGATGAAGAAGCAATGGCTATGGATGAAGATTTTCTGAGAGCTTTAGAATATGGAATGCCCCCAACATCGGGACTGGGAATTGGAATCGATCGTTTAGTGATGCTGATGACTGATCAAAGTACTATTCAAGAAGTCTTGTTCTTCCCTCAAATGAGACCGGAAAAGAAGACTATGCAGTTTAACGAAGAAAATTTTATTGCTTTAGGAATTCCGGCAGAATGGGTTCCTGTATTGAACAAAATGGGATTCAAAACTGTGGAAGAGCTAAAAGCAGGAAACCCAAACAAAGTGTTTAATGACCTTGGCGGTATGCGTAAAAAACTAAAACTAGAAATCACAATGCCTTCTAAAGAATCAGTTCTGGAATGGTTTAGTTAACAAAAGGATAATGAAAAGATAAAGGCCGTTTTACTATTAAGTAAACGGCCTTTTTTAATTTTGATCAAATATAAAAAACAATGAAAAATTCAAGTATTGAAATATCTGATCACGAATATCTGATCAAACTGAATAAAGACGACTTTGACCTTACCTTTATTAAGAATCTATTGAAGAGAATAAAAGAGGAACACTATTATTCTGCAATAAATGGAGCTTACGAAATTGAGGGGCTTAAATTTTGTCAATTGAGTTATGAATCCTCCAGCCGTTTCGATAATCTTAGAGATAAGTAATATCCTAAAATTGACGGTAATTGCGCTGCTGAACTGTTCTATCCATCTGCCCCATCTGCTCTTTCATCATTTTTATCTGATCAGCCAATAATTTATTTTTATCGGCTTTTTTTGCCTCCTGTAGATACAAGGTAGCCTCCCTCTTATTTCTTTTTGCCATAGCAATACCAGCCAGACTTAATTTAGCAAGTGCTATATTATGGTCCATGGTCATCCCTAAACTAATGGCTCTTTTAAAATATTTTTCAGACTGCAAAGGAGCCTTACGTGATTCAATCAAACCAATCAAAAGATTATAATAACCATGCTGTCCGCTAAATAACTGCGTTTCGTAATTTTTTATTCGATTCAACCAAACACCTGCCTGATCCATGTTATCTTTCCGCATATAATATTGCGCAATGAGCATATATTCGTTATAAAAGAACGTTACAGTGATAAGAATGGCTATAAAAACAGAAAGTATTCCCCATCCCCAAAATCCGAAAACCATTAAAGTTATTGCTGCACCCAACACTATAGCTGCAAGTATCAATCTGATGTAATTAGACATTATCTTTTATCTTTTAAATTTGTTTCAAATATCCGTTTATTTGAGCGTTTAACCAATATCAATCTAAGAAAATATGTCTATTCAATTTGAAAATAGCTGGCAGGAAATTCTGAAAGAAGAATTAGACAAAAATTACATGTTAAATTTACACTCTTTTATTGAAATCCGTCGTAAAGAAGGGCAGACGATATTTCCATCAAACAATTTAATATTCAACGCTTTCAATCATACACCCTTTGATCAAGTTAAGGTGGTAATAATTGGTCAAGATCCTTATCATGGTAAAAAGCAGGCGCATGGCTTAGCATTTTCAGTCCAGAAAGGTGTTAAGCTACCCCCATCACTAAAAAATATCTATAAAGAGCTGCAGTCAGAATACAATGATTTTCAAATGCCTAAACATGGCGACTTAAGTTCTTGGGCAGACCAGGGAGTATTGTTACTGAATTCAACCTTAACCGTTGAAGCTTCGAAGGCCGGCTCCCACCAAAATCAGGGATGGGAAATATTTACCGATCGGATAATTCAAATTATTTCAGAGAAAAGAAATAGGATTGTTTTTCTATTATGGGGTAAACATGCACAAGCTAAAGCCAGATTGATTGACCATAATAAACATCTGATATTGACAGCGGCACATCCTTCACCTTTTTCAGCTTATCATGGATTCTTTGGCTGCAATCACTTTATTGTAACTAATGAATACCTGGAGAAGAATGGAGAGAGGGGGATTGATTGGAAAGTAGAGTAGGAATTTGCTGATTTGTCAATTTGTTAACGACAATTATTTTTATTTGTTAAATGGTATTCCAATTGACAAATAGACAAATTGAATCATGGACAAATTAAATAAAAGACAACTTAGTACTCCAAAGGCACCGCCGGCTCCTTTTTATTCGTTGACATGATCATCATGGTTTGGAAGGTTTTAACAACCGAGATCTTACTGATCTTATCCATGATTAAACGCTCATATGATTTAATATCTTTCACATAAGCTTTTAATAGAAAATCACATTGCCCAGTAACATGGTGGCATTCAGTAATTTCCTTTATCAATTCAATTTCTTCCAAAAATACCTGTATCGTATTATTCTTATGAAAATCAAGCTGAATCTGAATGAAAGTTTTTATTCCTAAACCAAGTAATTCTTCATCAACAAGAGCATGATAGCTTTTGATATAATGGGCTTGTTCAAGTTTCCTGACTCGCTCAAGGGTAGGTGCTGGAGACAGACCTACTTCATGTGACAGTTGAAGATTGGTTATTCTTCCATTCTCCTGTAGAATCTTTAAAATTCTAAAATCGATTTTATCCAGTTCTATAGCCATACGTTATCAAAAATAAAAGTTTTAAAAGGAATTGCCAAATTTTATTTTAAAATATAGAGATAAAATTGGCAGATATTTTTTATATATATTTTTAGATTAATCTAAAAAATAAATTAGATTTGCTTAATCATGTTGACTATTCATTCCTTTACCGAAGAAAATTATCTGAAAGCTATTTACCATTTAAGCACTGGGAATAATTCTGTTGTTAGCACCAACCAAATTACTGAAATAACCAATACTAAAGCAGCTTCTGTTACTGATATGTTAAAGAAGCTTGCCGAAAAAAAGCTGATCAATTACATTAAATATCAGGGAGTCACTTTAACTGAAGCTGGAAAAAATGCGGCTGTAAACATTGTCAGAAAACACCGTTTATGGGAGGTTTTTCTGGTCGAAAAGTTAGGCTTTAAATGGGATGAGGTGCATGATATTGCCGAAGAGCTTGAACATATTAATTCAGAATCGCTAATCAATCGACTTGATGATTTTTTGGGAAATCCAGTAGCAGATCCTCATGGAGACCCCATCCCTGACCGTTCAGGAACCATACATCAAAAAAAACTAGTACGGATTTCTGACATGCACCAAGATCAAAACGGAACGATTTCAGGGGTTAGCGAGCATTCATCTGTTTTTCTCAAATTACTTGAAAAAATGGGGCTAACTCTTGGCACCAAAATTAGGATCTCTGAGCTTATTGAATTTGATGGATCCATTATACTTATAGTAAATGACCATGCCGACAGAACAATCAGCCGTGAGGTTGCAAAAAATATCTTAGTAATGCTATGAATAACAAGAATGACGACTCATTAAGTGAGGTACATAGTTCTATAAATACCGGCGGAAAAACCGGATGGAGAAAGCTTTTTGCATTCATAGGACCAGCATATCTTGTCAGCGTTGGTTATATGGATCCTGGAAACTGGGCAACAGATATAGCAGGCGGTAGTCAGTTTGGGTATAAATTGATATGGGTATTACTCATGTCAAACCTGATGGCTTTATTGCTTCAATCTTTGAGTGCCCGCTTGGGAATAGTTCGCGGACTAGATCTGGCGCAAGCATCTCGAAATACTTATCCAGCATACATCAATTATCCTTTATATGTTTTGGCACAAATTGCCATTATTGCCTGCGACCTTGCAGAGATTATTGGAATGGCAATCGGACTTAACCTATTATTTGGCTTGCCACTCATCTGGGGAATTTCTATAACCATTCTTGATACATTCCTCCTGCTTTTTTTGATGAACAAGGGAATGAGAATGATGGAAGTATTTATTGTTTCGATGGTGTTTATTGTTGGGATCTCTTTCCTTACAGAACTACTCATTGTAAAACCATTATTGGGAGAGGTGATTTCAGGATTCAAACCATCAATTTTAACTGGAAATGCACTTTATATTGCTATAGGAATCATTGGCGCTACAGTTATGCCACATAATTTATACCTACATTCCTCATTGGTTCAAACTAGAAAGATTGAGCGAACTCCAAAAGGAATCAGGGAATCATTAAAGTATAATTTTATTGATACCACTATTGCGCTGAACCTGGCATTCTTTGTCAATGCCGCCATACTCATACTGGCTGCCACTGCATTCTATAAAAACGGCCTATTTGAGGTAGCAGAAATTCAGGATGCCTACAAATTACTTGACCATATATTTGGATCAATAGCTCCAACCCTATTTGCCATTGCATTAATTGCATCCGGACAAAGCTCTACCATAACGGGAACTTTAGCTGGCCAGATTGTGATGGAAGGCCATTTAAAGCTAAGGATACAGCCCTGGATCAGACGTCTTTTAACCAGAATGATGGCCATAATTCCTGCATTTTATACTATTCTGTATTTTGGTGAAGGTGCACTTGGCGGGCTTTTAGTTTTGAGCCAGGTTGTATTGAGTTTACAGTTAGGATTTGCAGTAATCCCACTAATACATTTTAACTCTGATAAAGCAAAAATGAAAGAATATGCCATAAAGACCTGGGTAAAAATACTTGCCTGGTTAACGGCATTGATCATTGTAAGTTTAAATGTTCAACTCGTTATAGAAGAGATTGGTGGTTGGATAAAAGATACAACCGTCAATGTTTGGTGGATCTATCTACTGGTTATCCCTGTTATAGTCCTGATTTTTGCATTGCTTGTTTATGTTTTTATCATGCCATTTTTTAAGAACTCTGAACTTGATTCATCCAATGTACCTCATGGTGAAGCATTAGAGATCGGAGAAATTCAACCCATACAATACCATAAAGTGGGCATTTCGGTTGATTTCTCTAAAAACGACCGGAATACTTTACGGCATGCACTTCTTCAGGGGGGTAAAGATGCTGAGTACCATTTAATACACATTGTTGAAACAGCAGGTGCCAAATTCCACGGCGAAAAAGTTTTAGATCATGAAACCCAGAGTGATACGGATAATCTGGAGAAGTATAAATTAAATCTGGAAGAACTTGGATATAAGATCACTATTGCCATCGGATATGGAACTGCTGCCAAAGCGATTTCAAAAATTGTTAAAGAAAGAGAACTTGATTTGCTGGTCATGGGCGCGCATGGACATTCGGGCATCAGTGATCTGATCTTTGGAACTACCGTTGAAAAGGTTCGTCATAATGTAAATATTCCAATTATGATTGTGAAGTGAGATGTGAGATGAAGTATGAGGTATGAGGTATGAGGTATGAAGTATGAAGTATGAAGTATGAGGTATGAGGTATGAGGTCTGTGATCGGAGATATGAGAAATTACCGGAAATAAATAATAATTGTTAGTTTTTTGATACTTTTTCGAGGATAGAGAACATAGCGCGTGGTGATAAAAATCCAGCATGCTGGTAGATTATCTCATTCTTAACATTAAGTACAGTAATTGTGGGATAGGAAACCTGACCATTTATTGTACCCAGTTCTTTTGCCAGTTCATGCAGTCCGGCTTTATGTTTAAAGTTTCTACCTGCAAAAAATATATCATTCTTATCTTCCGGGTTAAGAAATAAAGTATAAAATTTCTCTTTTAATAGTTCGGACACATTTTTATCCTTAGTCATCGTGTTTTTCATCGCATGACAGTATTTGCACCAGCTTGTCATGATCAGCACTACTATTGGTTTAGGTGTCTTTTGATTCAAAACTTTGATCTCTTCAAACTTAACAATGCGATTCTGTGCAGGCAGATCTGAAACCATGATCAGGATAAGTATGAATACAATCAATATTCTTCGCATCTCATTTGATTATTAAACGTACACCCATAAAGCCCCTGATTCCCTGATTGGGGGCATAAACATATCCCGGGTCAAAGGTTAATGCATATGGGTTAGCCGGACTGGGAACTACATTTCCGGATGGATCAGTTTGAACATTCCTATCAAAAGGGTCATTACCGCGTGCAATTAAAAATGGTTCATTTTTACCTGGTGTCCAGTTAAGTAAATTTTTTATACCTCCATAAAGTTCGATTTTTTTCAAGTCTGTAAAGGTAAATTGTATATTTTGGAGGCTCCATACCGGTGATTCTGTACTTCGAGGATCTAATTCGCCTAAAAGTGGCAAGAGCATGGGCCCATAAATATTCCCTGTATAATCCAGTCCAAGATTCAAATTCTCAAGCTTATACGAAATCCCCCAGGTACCAGACCACTTTTCATTGAGAAATGGTCTGATCTTTTTATCTAAGCTTTCATTTTTTGAAAATACTTCTAGCAGGGAAGTCCCGGCTATAACCTTAAGTCCGTTTGCAAATGTCAAATCAAAGTTGGCGCTTAATCCGCGTGAAACTGCATAACCCTGTAAATTACTATAAATAATCTGGTTGGGATTGCTAAAATAATCAGGTATAATTTGGTTATTAAAATGTGTGTACCAGGCAGAGGCATCAACACCTATAAAAGTGCCGCTATCAAAATAGATTTTCTTAATAAAATTAAGATTAGCGTTATAGCTTCTTTCAGGTTTAAGCTGTTCTGTGATCACAACCTCCCTTGAGCCCGTCAGAGCTGCATGTTCTTCGGTAAACAAACTGACCACTCTAAAACCAGTACCTGCATTTAAGCGAAGAATATTATTCTCATTGAATATCCATTTGTATGCAAATCTTGGAGTTAGAATATTTCCGTGATTGGAGTTATAGTCGTATCGTATTCCCAGCAAAAGTTTATGTTTTTCGGCAAGGGCAATTTCATCTTGCACAAAAATTCCCGGAAGCCATACCCGCTCTGTATTATTTAGTCCGTTGGGCATAGCTGTTGCCGGAGTATTATCGTCATAAAAGGTATACCTCAGGGCCGAACCAAAAAGCAAATCATGATTTTTTATTTTTTTATCCCAACTTAACTGTCCAAATGCAACTTTTTGCATTGCTTTATAAATAGTATTTCCATAAACCGAATTCTGATCATGGTCATTCAAAGACCAGGAAAACATGACAGGTTCTTTTATAGGAAGCTGATAAGTTCCAAGCATTTCCCATCTGTTGGTGTAGATACTCTCTCCATAACGTTCAGTACCACCACGGTAAGACTTGTCCCATGTGACATCACCACCCCAGCGGTCCTCATAATTATAACGTGCCGCCAGACTGAACTGTCGGTCTTCCTTTCTGTTAAAATTCCATTTCTGAAATACTGAAATCCTGTCCTGAACGGTTACATCAGTAAAAAGATCTTTGTTATTATCAATCCGGTTTCCATATTTAAAATAATTAATGCCCGTCAATACTTCAGCAGCTTTACCAGCCTTGAACTTAAATCCCAGATCAGTATTTAATTCCCCCCAGGAAGTTGAGAAAATATCTCCGGAAAATGCCGCTGCATTCTGAGGTTTTTTAGTGATTATATTTATTAAACCACCAACGGCTTCAGAGCCATAAAGCGATGAAGCAGGTCCTTTAACAATCTCTACACGCTCAATCAAAGCATTGGGTATACCAGAAAGACCGTAAACAGATGAAAGTCCGCTGACTATTGGCATACCATCGATCAGAATCATCGTATAGGGCCCCTCCAAGCCATTGATATGAATATCACCGGTATTGCAAATATTACAGTTTAGCTGGGGCCTGACTCCATTTATATTCTGTAAGGCATCAAAAATTGAGGGTGTTGGATTCTTTCTGAAAAATGCCGGGCTATATACTTCAACAGGAACCGGGCTAGCGAGTCGGCTCACCTCCTTCATGGTCCCGGTGACTACAAATTCTTCGATAGCTGCCCCAGTCTCCTTCAGATCAACATTCAAATTAAGATTTTCATTTTCACGGATAAAAATCTCAGCCTTGTAAGAAATATAACCTAATGCAGTAAAACTGATATTATACTTACCCGGTTTAAGTCCGATGATGGTATATTTACCTAATGAGTCGCTTTTCGAACCAATTTTAGTATCAATAATTTTCACTGAAGCATATTCAACGGCATTCAGACCTGAACTAACTACTCCGCTAAGTGTTGAATTCTGTGCATTTGCATTTAAAACAAATGCACAGAGGAAAAATAAAAGGGGCAACAATCTCATTATTTAATTTTAGCGATCGAAAATACCATTTTTTTTAAAAAACAATCTTAATTAGAATTGAAGAAAATATGATAATTCCGGTTATGGATTATCTTTCGGATATTTGCAGAAATATGGCGAGTGGAATTAGTATAAAGAACAAGAGAGCTTATTTTGAGTATCATATACTCGATACGTATACAGCCGGAATTAAACTTCTTGGAACTGAAATTAAATCAATACGTGAAGCAAAAGCCGATATCAATGATGCATTCTGCACTTTTATTGACGGACAGTTATATGTACGAAATATGCAGATCGCAGAATATTCTCATGGTTCGTTCTATAATCATGAAGCCAAGCGCGACAGAATCCTGCTTTTGAATAAAAAGGAATTAGCCAAACTAAGGATCAATATTGAAGAAAAGGGTTTTACGATTATCCCATTAAAGATATTCACATCAGAAAGAGGATTTGCGAAACTGGAGATCGGACTCGCACAGGGTAAGAAAATTTATGACAAACGCGAAACGCTCAAGGATCGGGATGCAAAATTGGAAATGAGCAGGGCGATGAAGAGGTAGGAGGACTGAGGTAGGAGGACTGAGGTATGAGGACTGAGGTATGAGGGTATGAAGTATGAGGTAGGAGGCATGAAGTATGAGGTAGGAAAGCTAACCAACCCGATACTATCAAGTGCCAACTAACTAGCATTCTTACTAACTACTAATTACTAACCACCTAACCAACTACCAAGCCTTCTCCCCCACCAGCGGTACAAAACGAAAGGTATCGAGCACAAAGCGTTCAAAATCATTTTCAGAAACTCTTAAAACAGTGATCATCTTTTGTGACTCTTCGTCGCCTACAGGAATCACTAGGATTCCTCCAATTTTAAGTTGTTTCAATAAAATTTCAGGAACCAGAGGTGCACCGGCTGTTACAATGATCTTATCATAAGGGGCATGTTTGGCTATTCCTTTAGAACCATCTCCAAAAAAAAATTCGGCCTGATACCCTATGTGAGGCAATACCTGTTTAGTCCGATTATATAGATTTTCCTGCCTCTCGATCGTATAAACCTGAGCACCAAGTTCCACAAGAATACAAGTTTGATAACCGGAGCCCGTTCCAATTTCGAGCACCTTATCTCCTATTTTGATGTGTAAGAGTTCTGTTTGATAAGCAACAGTATAAGGCTGCGAAATGGTTTGACCATCCCCAATAGGAAATGCGATATCCTTATATGCTTGTTTCCAGAAAGTTTCGTCAAAAAAATAATGACGGGGTACTTTTCCAATGGCTTTTAAAACATTTTCATCAGCAATACCCCGTTCACGGAGCAATTCAACCAACTTTTTTCGTGCGCCCTTTTCCCGATAACTATCAACTAATTTATGTGCCATTTAATTTCAAAAATAGTCTTATGCAGGCATTTTCAGAAAATAATATGAATATAAAATCAAAGAGAATATTTTCAATAGGGATCTACATCAATATGCATATAAACACCCTTATTTGCCGGAAGGCTATCA
>Ga0222713_10001374_pt1 | contig 27342 bp, 45 predicted proteins | sample C33_649DmetaG_FD_165061 | JGI IMG/M metagenome (GOLD analysis project Ga0222713, IMG submission 165061) | Estuarine water microbial communities from San Francisco Bay, California, United States - C33_649D | ecosystem: Environmental > Aquatic > Marine > Unclassified | place: USA: California... | reverse complement strand
TGGCTCGTCTTGAAGAGCAAAAACAGGAAATAGAGAGTAGAAGGAAGTAATGGGAAAGGTTGGAAAACCAGGACTCGGGGGAATATTACCAAGACTCGGCGTAGAAGTCGTAGGAGAGGGCATTGAAGGTTTCTTCGGTCTTGCTTCTGCGACAGTCACTGGAATTGGTTCTGCCGTCGGAGGTATCGCCCAAGGTATCGGCTCTGCTGTCGGTGGAGCGTTAACTCCTGCACCTAAAACGATAGTAAATAATTTTGGTATCGCTGGGACTGCTGCGAAAGGCAAGGTAACTGGCGGAGGAACACTTCCTGCTCCGAAAAAAGCTGCTACTCCTGCTGTCAATGCGAATATGCCTACTGAAAAGCTTCTAGTAGTCGCAGTCAATTATCTTTCTTCTATCGATAAGACTCTTCAGGCGCAAATTAAGTTTGAGAGAGATGCATTCGTTCAGCAAGCTCAAGCTGAACGAGAAAGTGCCATTGAAAGCGGCGGCCAAAAAGAAAGTATCTTTACTAAGTTATCTGACAAATTTAGCGGTATGTCAGATGACAGCACAGTAAAAAGCAGAGCTGGCACAATCACGAAAGCCATCTTAGCGGCGAGTGGGATTGCAGGACTCGGCCTTTTAGCCATAGGCAATTTAGATACCAAAGAACTCGATCGTTTAAAAGACAGTTATAAAGCCTTTAACGAAAAATTTGATTTCCTTGGTCCACTCGCCGATGGAGTAGCAAGTACAGGCTCAGTTATTGGATATCTTCTAGGCGGAGTTCGCTTGGGAATTGCAGGGCTCGTAGCCGAGTATCTCAGCGAGCGCTTTACCGGAAATAGCTTATTTGAAAATATAACCGGGACTGGAAAAGAACCTGATGGCACTCAAGCTCCACGAAAAGATGGATCATATGACCATGCCATGGCCGGAGGTTTGGCCGGTTATGCTGCATATCGAGGTGTAAAAACCTTTGGAAAAATTAAAAATGCCCGAGCTAATATTGCAAAAACTCAGGCTGCACCGCGGCTTTCGGCATCAGGAGGAAGACTAGGATTTAGAGATCCTGTCACTGGAAAAATAGCATCAAAAGCTGCTTCTTCAGCAGGCGGAGGATGGTTATCAGGTCCAAAAGGAAGAAGATTTGTAGCATTTTTATCAAAACGTTTTGGTAAAACTTTCCTTGCAAGAAAGGTTATGCCTTTACTTGGAAGAGCTTTAGCAGGTATTGGAATTGCTGCAACAGGAATTGGCGTAATACCTGGAGCTTTGCTTACTCTTATTACTGTCGCCTCAAGCGCATTTCTAATATATGATATTATATCTGCATATTGGGATTGGACAGAAGAAGAAGAACAATTAAAAGATGCGCAAGCTACTGCAAATTTAAAACCACAGCCTGATGCAGCTCCAATATCGGGATCAGGTAATATTGCTGGAGCTCCGATAGCTTCTGCAGCACAGTTGCAAAATCTTCCACCTATTCCAGCAGATGTAGAAAGAATCCTTGCTACTATCAGAACGCGAGAGTCCGGTGGCAATTATGGTATTCCACATCCGATTGGCATGCCAGACCAAACTGCATCTGGTGCATATGCATTCCTCGACGAATCTTGGAGAAATTTAACTAAATTATATAAAATAGGAACTGAATATCCTAGAGCATATCTTGCTCCACCACCTATTCAAGACGCTGTTGCTGCACTATATGTTCAAGATATATTACGAAGAAATGGCGGAGATGTAACCGCAGTTCCAGCCGAATGGTATGCTGGTCCCAAGAAGTATCTTACACCCGAGGAATTGTCTCAGAATAACGGACTGACAGTTGCACAATATCAAGCAAAATGGATGGCTGATTATACCGGTGGACAATATGCGCCTTCTACTTATGATTCGCAAGGTGCAGCTGCGCCTGGAAGTAATGTGGCTGCGAATCTTGCTAATTTAGGTAAAGGTGCAATGGAAGCTCTCGGCACGATCGCTCGAGCTTCTTTTGGTAAACAAGCTTATTCGCCCGGATCTCAGTTAAATAATTTTAATGATACTATGCAAGGTAATGTAGCCAAAGCAGTTCCTAATCAAGGCGCATCTGCTGTGACTGAAACATTAAAGGGCATGTCGACACAAGTACAAACTGCAGTTGACTTAGGAGCTAAAGATACAGCTCAAGCTAAGAATCAGCAAGAAGCATCAGGCGCTGCTTTAGGCAATAAAGCTAATTCTTCGAATGATAATAAGCGCGAACACTTCGATCCTAATTTCCCAGGAAAAGGCTCAATAGAAAAATACATGCAATATCATAAACCGAAGATGGCTGCGTAATGGCTGAACCAGTTACAATAGGCGGTCAAACCTTCATTAAAACTGCTGAAGGTTGGGTAGATCAGAAATCAAAAGCAAAAGCTCCTGAAGGATTGCTTTCACTCCTGAATAGACTTCAGGTTGAAAATTCTCCTGAAGGAAAGAAGAAGCGTGTTCGTATTGATACTTCTCGGCCGATTGTAAAACTTGGTAAAACAGAATACGTATGGGATCTTAACAGCAACGTATGGATCGACAAGAAAACTAAAGACGCTGCTAATCCTGCCTTTAGTAAACTGATCGAAGCTGCCTATCAAGGCATCGTGGAAGGTACGACCGAAGAAGAAAAGCTTTACGAAAATTGGGCAAAGAAAGCCGCGGCTGGCCAAGTTTTTTCAGGAATGGGTGTAGCTGGACAGGCCGCAAAGCAAAAAGTCAAAACTCCTACAGGCGGTGGACAACTTCCTGTTTCAAATATTAAAATCAATTCTCCTATCGTTCAAATGATAGAGAAGCTGGCTGCTGTTGACGGATATCTTAAGCAGCGCTTAGATAATCAAAAGAAAATAGCCAATAAAAATTTAGTAGCAACTAAAGAAGCCGCTATCGAAGCGAAATCAGAAGATGCATCTCCTATCGAACAAAATTCTCAAGCAGATGCAGAAAAATCTGATGCTACTGGAATGGGAGTAGCACTCCTTGTAGGAGGATTAATAGCTGCGCAGTTCGAACCGGTACAAGAAGCGTTTAAGTCACTCGCGAGCGGCATTAAAAGTGTATTTAATTTTGTAGGAAATGTTGCCAGCACTATTTCTGACGGATTAGATTTTTTTACTGGAGGCTCTTCTTCTGCTTCAAGTCAGAGTACTGAAGTAGATGCATCCGTACAGCCAAATATTACTCAAGGTAATACTCCGTCTTCTCCTAATGTGGCAGCGCCTTCATTACCTGCCGCTCCAAGTGAACCGACTGAAACTACTCCGAGCAGTACATCTTCACGTTCTTCTAGTACTCCAGCGGCAATGCCGAATTCTGGTTCGAATAAAGCTGCGGCCTCAACTACAGGGCGAAGCGTTGCAACTCGCACCAACACTTCTTCTGGAACGACAAGCAATTCTGGATCAAGATCCTCAGTTCCAAGTCCGAGTCGATCGAATACTGCTCCGCCTCCTGCTCCATCGGCTTCTCCTAGGGTTACTCCTCCGAGCGCTCCTGCTCCTAGTACACCTGCATCTCCTAATGCTACACCTGTTACTGGCACTCCTCCACAAACAGGTGCACCCATCGATCTTCAAAAGTATAGTTACAAAGATCCGTCACATGTAAAAGGCTTTAAACCAGATTTTGCTGGTAAGTTAGGACCATTTCTTGTGGCGGCTGAACAAGCCGGCGTACCAATTCGAATTACTTCTGGGTTTCGTTCGGTTGCACGACAAAAAGAATTATTTGCACAGGCTGTTAAAGAATACGGCAGCGAAAAGGCGGCAAGAAAATGGGTAGCACCTCCTGGCCAATCTAATCATAACTATGGCGCCGCGGCAGATCTGGACATAGCCAAACCTGGTCCAGCTCAAACATGGGCACATGCGAATGCAGCTAGATTCGGTTTGGAATTTCCAATGTCGTGGGAACCATGGCATATTGAAATTCCAGGAACTAGTCGCCATACCGGTGGTTCCGAACCTGGTATATTAGATCAAGTCATAGCCACTGGTGTTAATTTAACCAAAGGTGCAATGGAAGCCCTTGGTACAATTGCGCGTGCTTCCTTCGGAAAACAAGAATATGTGTCTGGATCTCAACTTCTAGGTTTTAATGACACAATGTCAGGAAATATTGCAAAAGCCGCCAGAGAAAAAACGGCTGTGATGGTTGATTTGAAAACTCCTGAAAATGCAGCGGCTTCAATACCATCGCCAATTAGTTTGAGCACTAGCTCGAGTTCGAGTTCTTCAGGAATGCAAGGCGCGCAAACAGAATCTGATAACTCGAATATTGACTGGTATTTGATTCGTATGGGATTAATTGCAAAAGTCAACTACGAACAAACGGCACACGGATAAAAAGAAAGGGGACCTTTCGGCCCCCTTTCCCACCTTATCAATCTTCTTCGGCAAGGCGTTTGAAGAAATCGAGATCATCGTCGTCTTCATCGACCGTAGAAGCTGCACTCGGTGCAGCAGCCGCCTTGAAGGTAGGCGCAGGAGCTTTATACTCCTCTTCATCACGATCAACTCCGCGAATCTTAGCAGGTTCCGCAGAAAGTGCCAAGACAGTGTTCAGACGAGTCTTGAGATCCTCATAAGACTTGAATTGCTTTGCATCTACGAGCTCAGCGAGTGGATACTCTTGAGTGTAGACACGTTCAAGCTCACTGTCATCATCGAACAGTGGTGCGGGAGAGTCGAATTCTGACTTATCGTAATTAGGCCAACCTTCGACCTTACGAATTTTGAGCTTGAAATTAGCACCGTTCCAAAGATCGAAAGGATTTACTGGCTTCTCGTCCTCAAAACCCGGGTTCATGAGGTCGTTAAGCTTGTCGAAGATCTTCTTTCCGTACTTGTACAGGAAGACCTTACCTTCGTTCGCAGGATTGCCTGGGTCCTTCACAACATAGATGTTGCTGTGGTATGCCAAGCGGCGCTTCTGCTTGCGTGCGATCTCCTTATCAGAGTCAAGACCAGTGTTCCAAAGAACGCTGTTATATTCTGACACGGGATCGTCTTTACCGAGAGTCGTAAGCGACTTCTCGATATACCAAAGACCTGTTGGTCCTTGGAATCCATGGTCCCAGATGCGAACGAAAGGAATGTCCTCGTTGACTGGAGCTGGAAGGAAACGAATCACAGCGTATCCGTTACCAGCCTTATCGACGGTAGGCTTCCAATATTTGCCCTCATCGGGATCTGAATAGGTGGTGTTTTGTTTGGCAAGTTCTTTCGTGAGCTTCTCAAAAGAAGAGCTGGAAGAACGCTTAAGGTCTGCAAATGACATAGTTATCTCCTATATGTCGGTGTGTTTCGAAGTATTTAGATTGCAGCGAACTGCAACTGTATTTATCATGAAGTAAAGGTAGCCTTGACAATTTTTCTACATTTAAATGCATCATAATGAAAGAAAGGCTTGTACTTCAGCAGCTTCTTGTGGATGCTGGGCCATAGGACACCATCCTCAATCTTCTTGTTCCAATGACCGAAGAACCCGAAGATATCATTGAGGATAATCACCGTCTCGATAGAAATCTCTCGACGAAGATATTGTTTCAACAGATAGGGATGTTGCCCATTCTTTACAATAACACAATCATTGAAATTTGTACATAGTTTTTTTACGTCTTCTTCGAAGATATAAGAAAGAGACTGCTGTCTCTTCAACCATTCATTGTACACTTTCTCAGAGTCATCGCCGAACAGATCGCCTATCCATTTCAGGTCTCCATCTACAAAGTTGGCAACCAAATATTTGAGTGGATCTTTATGTTTGGACAACTTATAGAACTGATACTTGTCCTTACGTACATCAAAGCTAGAAGGCTTTGCGCCTACTTTGCCATTGTATTTGATATAGTCGTAGCTGTCTGTTGTGAAGTGATTTTTAAGGGCGAGGAAAGTGGTGTAGCTCTCGAACGGAGTCATACGGGTAGCTTAGCCCTCTTTGGCATGAAGTTGAGTTCTTCTGCTTCGTCTTGAAGCTTTGCCTTGATACGAATGTTACTACGGATAATGCTCGCAGCTGCCTCGATCTCGATGTTATTCTTCTCACAATAGTGGACGACGGCATCCATATAATCTAAATCATAATTAATAACCAGTCGTTCAATTTCTTTAATGAACTTTTCAGAAGTCAATGCTTTTGTTGAAATGACGTCGTCCACCATAATAATCATCCTTTATAAAAAATGTGTGCACCAATCTTAGTCGTACGATCAAAGACTCTGCCCCAACGTGGGCTGACATAGTCTGCGTGGTAGAACTGTGCACCACGTGTCACATCACCATAATTACCTAGATATACGTGTTCAGCAATTTCTTTCGCTCTTGCGAAAGCCACATTATCTCGGATTCTTTTTCCACCCTCACACTTCCATGAAAATTGGCATACGCCTCTGGCCTTTTGATTGATGACCGCACATGGTGTTTTCGGGAATCTTTTATCTTCAACACGGTTCAAAACAACATTGTTCACCGCGATCCGTCCTTTGACGGGCTCATGTCCTGCTTCGAAATATGTATTCTCAGCCATGCATTGGATTTGTTTTCTATCGTTCGCGCTCAGATAAACTGGCTTGTTTACGATCTTTTCTTTTTCGATTACTTTAGTTACAGGGACCTTTACGATCTTGACTTCAGGTTCTTTGATTGGCACTGCAACTGCTGCGGTTGCAGCAAGCATCAATCCAATGCAGAATCCTTCAGCCCAGCGAAGGTAAGGGAAATCTTTTCTATTTTCGAAAAGTTTCATGTTCTTCCTCTTAGTCTCAATGACTTTGGCAAACAGAGACTACTTTACAGGCATCCCAGCCATATAGTTTTCTGCCGCTATAAGAAGATACACAAGAGAATAACGAAGTATCTTCCATCCATTTCCCTCTTACTGGAAATGCAAAATCATTAGTGTTTTCGTCGGTGGCATCCGAATGATGCCGCTTTCTAGCCATCTAAGACTTGAAGTTTTGTAAGAGTCAATGGAGGATTCTAACCTCCGTCGTGATATTTTATTTATACTATCACCAGCAGTTTTTCTGGTGACTCGTAGCACCAGAGATTCAACTGGTAGCAAGTGGCCCGTTCTGTTCCAAGGTGGAGCCATACCCGTGTAGATCATGCCGCTAGGCGGATATCTGCAAAGCTATCGTTATCGTTAGCATTTATGTTTAGTGGCACTTTGCCAAGCAATCAGTCTCAAACCGCCCTATTACACGAAAATCGAATTCCATAGTCACCCCCATCATGGACACACGTTGCGCAACTCAGTCAATCTATCGTGACATTACATCCTGTGCAATGTGGTTGAAAGACTGTGTGTCCATGGTGGAGGTGCGGGGAGTCGAACCCCGGTCTTTCCGCCTTTATTGTTGATTGTCAACAACTGATATTCTATTTATACCCCAACGGGCTTTAATTGTACATGCTTAATTGCACCAAGATTGCTTTGCATCACCAAAATATGCACGTGCAAAACCGTTCTTGATGAGAAGATCTCGAAGGCTCATACCATCAAGGAGAATATCTCCAAGAACACGGCCGCCGAACTTATCCCAATCGTACAGAACAACCTGATGCTTCTTTGTAGATTTGATTACCAAATTGGTGAATTCAGAAGACTGTTCGCCGCGCTTCTTCTCGCTCTCACACTTGGCACGAAAGCTCTTTTCAGGTGTATCAACACCGAAGATTCGAACACCGAGTTCAGGCTTCAAAGGAGCTGGTAGGTATGGTGCAGTGATTACGATCGTATCACCATCAATCGCACGGACAATGGTAGTATCATACGTCACACCGACAGGCGTCTTCTGTGCGATAGCTGGAGTTGCCAGCATGACGAGTGCTAGCGCGATAAAATTCTTCATGTATTATTCCTTAGTTACAACGGGTTTCCCAATAAACGTAGCGTTCGCCTCGACGCCATTCAGTAATCTGTTCGCGAACACAATAACGTCTATCATATCTATAATCAGGTGGGTAGTAGCGGATTTCTTCGTATGGCTCGTAATCTCTTTCTCTCTCACGATCCCTCTCGCGACCGCGATTACCCGAGCTCAGAGCACCAACTACAACACCGCCGATGATGGCGCCACAAAGCCAGCCACAACCACTTTTACGGCGCTCTTGCTGGACATGATCTCGATCACGGCGATGATCAGCAAAGGCAGGAGTAGAGATTAGCATACTACCGACAACTAAAGATGCAATAAGTTTCTTCATATTAGAAATCCTCATCAATATCTGCAAACATCACTCGTTTTCTTGGATCACCTGCGGCAATGCACCGAGTGAGTGTAAGCGCTTCCTTGTAATTCTTTGTATGGAACATCACCGGGAAAACGATCTCATCGTCATCCTCGGTTTCAAAAGACATGCCTACAAAGTAAGTACCATTTTCTTCTACCATTCACTTATTTATTCGTGGTAGATTTTTCCTTCTTGAGCTTCTGACGCTTACGATGACCGAGCCAGAAGAGACCGACGAACGGACCAACAATAACTGCGGCAATAAGTACAAGCGGCCACAGCAATGCTCCAATAAAGATAGCCCAAAACAAGCCTACCTTTTGATCTTCATCCCAATCAAGCACACCAAGAACATATACACCAACTGAAATAATCGTAATAGCAACAATCAACCACAACCAAAACATAACTTAACTCCTTACCTTTACATAACTAATAGAATCATAACCAGCATAACCATCTGCCCACTGATTGCGAGCTTGTTCTTCGAACTCGATGGATTCTGCATTCTCCTTAAAGTATTGCTTAGCTGCAGTACTAACAGAATAGTCATCTTGAGCCTGTATCTCAAAGTAACCTGATTGCCAAACCTTTTTGAACTGGACCTTATAAGTCTTGAGTTTCTTAAGTTTCTTGATCTTATCCTTTGTAGAACCGGGCTGACTGTTGAGGATCTGATTGAACTTACTCTCGCTAATAGCAGCAAGAGGTCCCCAGGATTCTGGGGACCGACTCTTGACTTCAAACATTATATAATTCCTTATGCTGCGTCTGCAAACTCAATCGCAGTTTCCAATGCCTTTGTCTTGAGGTTCTTGTTCGAACCGTACCAAGCAGAAGTCATACGATTATCTGCATTTCGACCAATCATGTGATCAGTCATGAAGGTAACCGCGTTGAAAGCCTGCCACCAGCTACCTTCACCAAACTCGGCACCAGGCTGCTGGTCCATGATTTCGAGAGCGATACCAGCATTCTTGCTGAGATCTTTCTTCGAACCAGTGACAGGGAATACACGCTGGAAATACTCGACGATGTTCTCGTCAGTGTAGCGCTTCGAACCGAGGTAAGCAGCCATTTCCTTATACTTGGCAAGCTTTTCCTTGGCAACACCGAGTGTTTCCTTGACAACGTCACCGTCAAACTCGCGGCGATGGCTGACCTTGACGATCTTGCTCGACTGGCTGTTGAGCGAGAGAGTGAGAGTGTTGTTGCAAACGACGCGAACAGGAGTGAAGCGAACGTCGATCGACCAACCATACTTATGCGGATTGGTAAAGAGCAGGTAGGAATCAACCTGATCACCTTTGAACAATTCGAAGGAATCCTTCACCTTTGCCAAGGCCCAAACAAGTTGACCATCACGAAGAGAACCGGCGGTGTGCATTTCCATCTCGCCGGCTGCAACGAAATCATTGAAGAATTCGAAGGCTGCTTCGTTCTGATTCGGAACCCAGTCGTTGGTGATCACGTCGAGGATCTTGTTGTCGACGTCACGGACCAGAGCGGAGTGGCCGATGTCGACTTGCTTGCCGGCAATATCGGCGAAAGCAGGAACTGGATTGACCTTCCAGTCAAGACCAGCAGCCTTTAGCATCTGATCAGGAGTGAGGTCGTTCGAGACCTTCGTGCCGAGGCCGTGCCACGGAGTTTCGCCTGCATAAGCCATCGAAGCCTTGCCGTCGAGAAATTCAATCATATGAGCCATAATATAGTTTCCTTTTTCAATTTGGTAATACCATTCTACCAAAGAATGGCTTATTTGTACATGTTTATTTTCAAATATTATTCAGCGGAATCAATCAGTGCGACTGTACCAGCGATAAAGATAGAGAGACCGACGAGGCCTTGTACGGCGAAACGAAGAAGGCTTGCATCTTCAGGAACACACATGATCATCAGACCGGCGAAAACTGCTACGTACTTCATCATTTTTTCTTCCTTCATCATTATAGGTCCACCTTACCAAAGTTTTGATAAAATGTACATGCTATTTTTCGATAAAATCACAAACTAGCTGAAAAAAATCGTCTGGCTTTTCGTCCTCGAGAACCATCAGATAGTCACGAACATCTTCTGTGACGCCATGCTTGGCAAAATATGAAGCGACTGCACGTTCAACAGTCTCTCTGCCGAAGTAGGAAAAGGCAAGAATAGAACTACTCATACTTCCATTCCTCCATGATACCGACCATAATCTCAATGATGCGTTCAAAATCATCATCTGGATGCAAACGATAGTCTATAGAGATATCACCATACATCTCAGTGCAAGTTTTCATGGTTTCAACACCATGAGTTCCACCGAGGGCTTCATAGATGAAATCAAAAGGATCATCTTGTGCAAGGATGTATTCAAAAAGTCGAGTCATAATATTTTTTCCTTCTTTATCATATACCCAGGATACAATGTTTTCGAAATATTGTACACCCTTAATTTTCGATAATTTTAAAAATAAAATTCTTTTTAGCGCCGATAGTACCACTTAGATACGTATTGTAGAAGTGTTCAGCAGACCGAAGGCAGGAAAACGTTTTAGCATAACTAATACGACGACTGATAGGATTGACGCGGTCAGAATAGTAATTCGTGTCGCCGGTTTTACGATCAGTACGAGAAATAATAAACATTGAAAATCTCACTTATTTTTAAAAATTAAAGATAATTTTCGAGTTTGAATTGATTGAGAATTTCGAGAGTGGTGAAGGTGATGGTGATTTCGGGATTGGTGTTGTTGGTATTGTAAATGATGTTGGTGATGTGTGAATAGTATGGGACGAGGGTTTCGAAGATGTTGTGGTTGTAGTCGAAGTCGAAGGTAATGGTGTTAGTCATGATTTTTTCCTCTTTGATTATAGGTCCACCTTACCAAAGTTTTGATAAAATGTACATGTTTATTGTCAAAAAAAATGCGACCGAAGCCGCATTTTCTTATCCGTACATTTGATGGTAAGATCGAACCAGATCCACCGCTTTTTCAAGGTAGTTTTGAGGTCGTTCCCTAAACACCTGTGCCTCGAGAGAATCGTCGACACCAATGATGATAACGATATCCTTCACTAAGATGCCTGTCATCTCCCATAGCATGTATGCATAGAGACTGGCTTGCATGAAGTAACCTTCGATCCATTCCTTACGTTTGAGTTTAGATGAAGTCTTGTAGTCGATGATCGATAGACGGCCGTCGTAGTCTGCTATCAGGTCGCATGAACCTGCTAGCTTCAGATGATCAGAGAACAGAGTGCATTCTGTGGCTCGGATCATGTCGACCTTGTCGTCAAGAATCATCTTGATCTGGCGGAACATCATCATGTTATGAGGCATCGACGTATCAATGTCATGACCTAACACGTAGTTCTCACACATGGTATGGATGTTAGTTCCACGAGTGGCAGCCCGAGATGAAACTCGGGCTGCTTCGTCCTCGCCGACTCTTTTCTTCCAAGCTTCGAGGGCAGACTTATCAGTCATCTTACCGAGGACGGCGGTGACAGACGGATATCTCTTCCCTTCTGGTGTCTCATAGAGACGTGTTGGACCATCTATTCTTTGCAGCTCCGCAAAGTCTAGTAGATCGTATTCGAAACCTTTACGGTTGAAGTCCGAGTTTTTGACGAGCAATTATATATTCCTTCACTAATTTCGATCGAACAATATCCTGTTCGAGAAAGTCAACATGTACAAAATCATTCAACCGACCTAAGACTTTCATAAAGTCCTTCAGTCCGTTGCGTTCTTGGTCCTTCGTAAGATCTGACTGACGGAAGTCACCACAGAACAATACTCTACAACCCTTACCAATGCGAGTGATCACCGAGTCCAGTTCGTGGAACGTCATGTTATTGACTTCATCCACAATTACAAAACAGTTGTTCATGGTAATACCACGAACGAACGACGTTGAGATGAACTCGACGGCGTTCTTCTGTTTGAGGATCTCGTATGCATCTGACCGATCAAACAGTTCGGTACAAATGGCATAGTAAGGTGCCTCGTAGACCTTCATCTTTTCCTTCTGGTTTCCAGGAAGAAAACCCATATCTCGTGTTGGTACTACCGATCTTACAATGTAAATCTTATTTTGTACACCGGTATTTTCCATCAACGATTCAATAGCCTTATACAGAGCAATAAACGTTTTACCTGTACCAGCCATTCCGTGCAACATCAAGTGTTTTCCATCATCGAAAGCATCAAACGCAATGCGCTGGTTTTCTGTGAGTGGATTGATATTCTTAAGATTAAAGTTTTGACTCTTAAATGTTAGCCCTTCTTGTGTGTCACCATTTTGTCTGGCGATTCTTTTTTCTCTCTTCGTTAAACGAGGTTGGCTATGTTGCACAAGTTGTCCTTATTTTTTATTACGAGCCTTATTCACTGCCTCTCTGATCTTCGTACTCTTGATATCTTTATCGCCGTGTTGTTGACCGAGTGGAGAGTGTGGGTTAGCATTACCAATTCTATTCAACAGATCGTTAAAGCCAGAATCTGTCTTATGAGTAACGCCTGATATTCCTGATATCAGATGAGGTGCACCTATAATTTCTTCGATATCCGGATTGTCTTCGAGGAAATCTTTTTTCTGTTGGTAGTTAAAGAATTCCTCGAAGACTTCACCGGTTTCTTTCAATCTAAATTCGTATATAGGCATTAATAATCTTCATCTTCTATCAAATCTAACAATGTACTTTTTGTCTTAGAACGAAGTGCGGCTCGAAGCCGCTTCTCATTTAAATGCTGACGATGATCATGTGATGTATTTTTCGAATCGTCATATTCTTCATTGTATTTTCTAAAACGCTTAACTGTGTTGCTCATTTGGAATTAACCCTGGAAAAGCTTCGTTAATTGTTGCGACGTTAAGTCCTTCGACTTTCTTATCCTTGACGGCGATCAAAAGAGCGGCGTCTTTCGGATGAAGAGATTCGAGAAGACCGATGAAAAGGTTTTCGCGCTGATGCTTCTTGAGATCAGGACGATTACCATAGAGATAAAGAGGCAGAGTACGTGCCTCTTTGTAGAGCCTTCCCTCTGTGTCAAGCAGCGAGCTTGGCGTATAAGGAGGAGCTCCTTCTGGCAACCACCATCCTACATTCGGATGGAAGGCCAGTTCAAGGATATAACGAAGGGTTTCACTGTCATACTGACGAAGGAGAGAAACCTTTGTCTGTACGTCCTTGGCTTCCTTGACAAGATCAAGGATTTCTGCTATCGCTAATGTTCTTTGCATATTAAAACTCATTAATGCTTTCTACAAGGAGTTTGAGTCGGCGATCGATGAAGTAGTTGAAGAGCTTATCACGGCCTTTTCCTGCCTGCTCTTCGAACTGCACAAGCACTTCCTTCTTGATATCAGAAGGAATGAAGTTGAGATCGACCAACTGTTGGTTGCGAAGGTAGCCACGCAGCATCTTCTCGTCACAGAATTCCTTTGGATCTGCTGCTTCGAGCCACTGATCTAGCTTCTTCTGGCTGATAGGCTTCTGTCTTGCACCGACAACGAACGTGTCATCTGCTGACAAGAAGTTAGGAACACCGTCGCCTGTATCGCCGCGAATGATGTGTTCCTTGATGAACTTATCGACATCATTTGTCTTGCGCCACTTCTTCTGCACAGGATCAAACTGCTTTACGTTCATATAACACTGCAACTGAACGAAGTCCTTATCTCCTGAGAGAATCAGAATCGGTTCGTTCGTATTACCGTATTCTTGAGCGAGAGAACCGATGACATCATCAGCCTCTGCGCCGTCGACACGAATAACTCGATATGGGAAATAATCCTTTAGCTCGTCACGAACCTTGTTCAGAGTCTCGAACACTGTCGTCCAATTGATCTCTGACTTCTCGCGATTCTTACGGCGATTAGCTTTATAGTAAGGAAAGACTTGACGACGCCAGTTGTTGCCAGCATCGCATGCGATGATCATCTCGCCGAACTCGTTCTTAAACTTTTGGTTATACGAACGGATCGAATTGAGAATCATATGCCGTAGAAGATCTTCTTCGATCTCGGCGTTGGTGTGGTTTCCAAGCTGAACCATCAGGTTGGAGATCATGACCTGTGAAAGGTCCATAATAATCATTTCAGTTTCTCACTCTTCATCTGGTAAAGTGTATGTGTACGCGATTGTACTATCTTCATTGTAACTAAACTCAAATATGCCGTCGACCATTTTATGGAACGGATGCTCAAGGTTATACTGCTTGTGCAGTAAAGACTTTGTGGCTTCCATTACCATAGCAACATCTTTTACATATTTATCGTCATTGATGTCTACACCGTAGGCACCGAAGATATGAATCAAATCAGGAATCATATCATTCATGACACCAGCTACATGCTCTTTCCGAGTTTGTGTAACTTTGTCAAGAATTTCGTCCAAGTTCTGAGGCGGAGCATCGTCCCGCTTAAAACCAGGAAACAAGATTACGTTATCTGTCATTTAATAACCCTTAAGAGGATAGTGTCTTGATTGATTCGGCCGTTAGGCTTGGACTCTACAGTCTTGATCTCGTCCATGAACTTGCGTAGGCTGACTTTGCCTGCGCCGAGCAATGCTTGAATAGAAACATCTGGTTTACGCAAGCTCTTGCTTGTAGAGGTTTCGACATCATAGCCAACCAAGGTAGTGCCCTTGACTTGAATTCCAGCTGGACCGCTGGAATCGTATCGAGCTAGCTTCTTGTACTTTGTGTTGTACGTCCATAGCTGTGTACATCCTACGATCTCTGCCGGATGGACAGAGACAATCTTGAGTGAAGGCTCTTCCTTCTGATATTTAAGGTTCTTGACCAGATCGACTGCAGACTTTGCTTTCTTCTCGCGTGGCTTACGAACCTTGACGGCCTTCTTGTTATTTACATAACGATCGATGTCATCGAAGAAGCTCTGCCAAAAATTAATCCAGAACTTTTGACGCTTGCCAAAGGATTCTTTGACTTGCTCGTCGTCAGACATAATCTCGGTGTACTGTGGACGGTAGTAGTCAGCTACGATGCCGAGGATCTGTGCATTCAGCTCGTTGGCTTGACAGAAGGTATACATCGAGAACGCTTTGCCATCGATTACATTATCGAGTTCTTCTTCGAGACTCGTGATGATGTAGTTGGCCTTCTCACGAATGCGAGCTTGAATATCGACGACAGGCTTTGGAGCGTCTTCGACTTCTTCGACAACTTGTGTAGCTGCCGCAAGGAGATTCTTTACACTATCATTGAAGTAGTCGAGATTCTTTTGCGGCAGCTCATTGCCATTCAGGAGAATACGTGCAACGTTACCAAGAGTCTTGGAAATCTTCCACTTTGGAAGCTTGCGCAAGAGTGTGAGTTGATCCTTGGTATAATTCTTCTTGGCATACGTGAAGAACCAGTCACGCGACTGATCATCAGATGCCATGTAGTTATACCAATTTAAAGCGTTGCTATAACCATCGATTACGATAGGCTCGGAGCCATAGGCTTTGTCATCGATAGACTTGATAGCCGAGCGAGAGATCTGTTTGGGTTTAGCTTTAACCTTAATGACCATGTTTACCTCTGTAGTTCCTTGTTTGTATTATTCAACCTACTACAGTTTCGATAATTTGTACATGCTTATTTTCACAGGTCGATTTTATAATTAAAACTTGGACCGCCCTTTGGTGTGTACTGCTCTGCGTTTGGCTCCCAGCCAGGAGTTCCAACGACTGGTTCCCACTTCTTATCGACATGTTCCTTCTTGACGTAGGACCACTTGCGAGCAGTTTCCATGGCAATTTCCATACCATATTCAAGCAACTGATTGTGTACAGCATCGTGTTCGTACATCTCTACGTCGTCAAAGACGAAGACAGCGCCAGGATCTGACCGCTCGAGGAAGAATGCAATCTCGGCATCGAGAGCTTCGAGTGTATGAGGACCATCGAAGTGGACTACGCTGTACTTATTGACGAGCTGCTTATAGTCTGCATAGACAGGAACACCGTCTGCATAACGATTGAAGAACTCGGTGTCTTCAAGGTTGAACATATAGAAGTTGACGTTCTTCTGACGGCAGTACAGATACATGTTAATCATGCAAATGTCGCGCATCTCATTGGTATAGTCGCAACGGCCTTCCTTAAAGATCTCGTCACGGTAGTACTCGATGTTGCCATACGGATCGATACCAAAGACTGGCTTCTCAGGAGTTTGACCACTTTCTACGAGACCGTCGATGATACGTTGTAGACCACCACCGAGACGAACACCGATCTCGACTGCTGCGCCTTCTACACCCTTCGATCGAATGGCTGCGTCAGTGAGTACTTCATAGTTTCCACTATCTGTTCCGAACTGAGCTGCGATCTGATGAATTGATACTGGTTGTTGTGACATTATGTAACCTTACCTCTGTTTCTGATATATTTAGCAATCATATGCATAATAGCTTGGTGGACGTCTTCTGCTGCCTCATATTCTTGGATATCGACATGTAGAGAGATATCTGCGAGCTGAGCGCACTTATTATCTGGAGAAAATCCTGTCAAAGCAATAGTCTTTACTTTCAATGCCTTAGCAGTTTCAATTGCCTTGACAACATTTGGAGAATTACCACTCGAAGAGATGGCCACGAGTACGTCACCTTCTTGTCCGAGTGCATCGAGCTGGAACGAGTAAACATCGTCATAGGAGATATCGTTCGCCACAGCTGTCATCAGTGGAATATTTGCAGCCAAAGAAATAACTCTTGGTCGCAGTCCACCTTTCTTACAACCTTTGGTATAGTCGCATGCCCAATGCTGAGCGATGGAAGCAGATGCACCGTTACCGATAGTATAGATGTTGTTACGATGATTTGAAATGCTTGTCAGCCAAATCAGTTCGGCTGCTTTTTTAAATTCTTCATGATCGATACTTGCAAACCCAATATTAATTAGGCCCATATGATCAAATATAATGTCAGTCTCGATAGACAACTCTTGCTCCTTCATGTGCGATACCTACATCGAGGCATGTTCTGTCTGAGAATTCTTGGCGGATTGCGCTCTTTGAATCTGTGATTGCTAGCATGTATCCGCCGCCTCCAGCTCCGAGCAACTTAGCACCGACAGCATCAGCAGATTTGCAACGATCGTACATAATATCTATATCACTGCTGGAGATCTCTTCGCTCATCTGCTTCTTCAGAATCCATGCCGAATCAAGCAATCTACCATAGTCGAATGGATTTACTAGCTGAGTGCCTTGCATATCTGCCATACGAGCAAGTTCATTAATTACAAATGTCTTTGCTTCAAAGTTAATGCTATCAAGGATCTTGGCTGCATGATGCTCTACGTTTGTGGGAATCAAGATCATGTAGTTCTCGATTGCCATTGTATCGAGACGCTTCACATCAACACCGCTAGTCCCAAGTCGGTTAGAATATTTAATGTAGTTCATGCCACCGAATGCAGATGCAAACTGATCCTGCATGCCGATCTTCCAACCACACAGGTCTATCTCGATATGACACGCAGTCTTAGCAACAAGATAAGGATTTACGTATTCATAACCAAGATATGTAGATAAAGCCTTGATGAGAGCACAAGTAAAGGCAGACGATCCACCAAGACCGTTACCGATCGTAGGGATGTCCGCGAATGACGTGATCTCGATGTTGGATTTGATACCGAAGAACTTAAGAGCGTTTTTGACGATCTCGTTTTGAAGATCTTCTATGTCTGTAACACACTCTTGTTTCGAATAGGAAACTTTAATGTGGTCGTGTGGTGTGTGCATCACTGCTACATAGACATACTTGTCGATGGCAGTTGAGATGGTTGCTCCACCCCATTGTGCAAAGTGGGCGGGGATATCACTACCCCCGCCGAAAAAACTAACTCTGAGTGGTGCTTTGGCCAATATCACGGTGTTGTTCCTTCAATGATGCAATCAGTCCCTTCCACTTGGGAATTACAGAATCCCAACCGAAACGAGTATCTGCATAGGCTTTGACAAATGACATCATGTTAGTAATGTCGTTGTTCTGCACGTTCTCGATGGCATACATCAGAGTGTGTGCGAAGATGTTAGCATGCAGATTTGGATTCTCATGGTCGCCGTCATATTGAACAGTCAACCCACCCGACGTGTCAGCCAAAGCAGAGAAGTTAGGATGAACCGCCAAACAACCAGCCGACATAGCTTCAATAAGTGACCTGCACGAAGTTTCCGGCCAGATACAAGGATATGCAAAGATGTGGGCTTTTTGGTATGCGGCACGTACTGTCTCCTGATCTGCCCAACCATGATAGTTGATTTGTGGATGTTCGTTCATCTTATCGAAGAGAGGCTTGTATGCCTCGTCACGGCCTTCCCAACCTGGGCCATAGATTCCGAAGGAAGAGAAGACGTCTAGCTCGATGTTTGGATATTTCTCGGCGAGAGCGCAAAAGACAGGAACCAGAATCTCCAATCCACGATGAGGTGTGGACGTATAAATGAGACGTATCTTGTCCTTTGGCTTGTCAACGAGTGGAATAGGCTCGATGCCTGTTTCGATAACTGTTGAATGATTGCTATATGGAACTCCAAGGTAGTCACGATACTGTTGATACTGCCAGTTAGAGCTGAAGACCAACTTTTGGAAGCGAGCTCGAGAAGCTGGATCTTGAAGGTGTGAAGCCTCCGGATCGCCGGCAAGGTCGTGTAGATGATAGATCTTAATTCGGTTAGGATCAAGGTCGCGGACGCGAGCAGTGACAATTTGGACACCATCGAGTTCATCACGAGTAAGTCGGTTGAAGAGACCTCGAGTGGTAAGTTCTGTTCCACCGTTCGATTCCTTGTTCAGTTCATTTAGTTCAATTAAATCTTCATTCATCATGTTCTCCGAGATATGCTTGATCTACGTCAAAAAAGAATTCACTATCATTGAGAGCTTTATCATCAATCCATACATCATAGGAAGGTTTTCCGAGACGTACTTCATGGAACTTGCAGCCCCAATCATTGAGTTGTTTTGTGGTGAGTTCTGTCCAGTCGATTCCCGACCCTGAACCACGGGCAGTCCAATAGATGATGGTGTGCCCCTGATCGTATAGTTTATTTATCTTGTCAATACGCTGTGGGAATGGATCGGAAAGATCGTAACGGTGCTTTCCATTCACAAACGGAGTCATGCATATAGTCTGATCGATGTCTACTATGTAGATCATGCGTCTAGCGACAGCACACTAAAGCCGAGAACAGAGTCGTAGCGGAACGAACGCCAACCCTTATTTTCAAGATCCCATACAGCGAGCACTTCAGGATTTGGAGTCTTCTTCTGTACGGCTTCTTCAAGATCAGTCTGTGCCGGCAACTCGCTCGGCAACAGAGTGCAGAGTAACTTACGTTCAGTTCCATCCTTCTTTACGAAGGTTACATTTGCGATTCCAGTTTGGAGAACGCCCTTTAAATATTCATTCTGCCAAGAACGATCGTTCTGGTCTGTCGTACCATTCAATGAGTTTGTCATAACCACCTACCTTTTCTGCGTCAATTATAATGAAAGGAACTGTTCTTACATCGGGAAAGCTTTCCATAAACTCTTCGCGTGTAAGATCTTTTCCTATCTTCTTCTCTATATACTGTTCTCCTTTATTTGTAAACAAGTTTTTCGCTTGTACACAAAATGGACAGTTATCTTTGGTATAGATTAGAATATTTCTACTCATTCGTTCCTGCCTTTGCATAAATTCCGTATGATGCACGCTTTGGATCTCCGTATACCGCATTAGCACGGACTTTAATAAAGCGCTTGTTAGTCTGCGTGCCAGGAACAGTAATCCATGGATTCTGACCTTTGCGCCACGCCTTCAGTTTGTTGTAGGCTTTTTCGCCTTCACTGCGATCTTGACGGACTTCTTTCACACCAGCAACGATATTACGACGCTGGCCTTTCGATACTACCGTCTTACGCGTTCTCTTTTTACCCATTATAACACCTCATTTTTCTCAATTAATGTCAACCCGTTTTCTCGGTCTATATACTTATACTCAACTTTTGTAGGATCCCATTCTTTCATGGCTTCGAAGACATCGTCAGTATTCAGAGCACTACATGTGTATACATCGAGTTGAGCGAGAGCGGGTTCGCATTCATCCCAAACATGCAGAGCAATATGACTGGTTTCGATGATAGTCACGGCAGTCAATCCGCGATTGCCGACCATATCAGAATACACCGTATATGGCCCCATTAAAATTTTCATGTCAATCTGATTGATCAGCTTCTTCATCCACTCGTCGATAGCCGACGTACACTGCGGAGGATTATTTAACTCTGCTCTTACAATCAAATGCTTGTGTTCTAATACCTTACCCACCTCATAAATTCTCCTGTTCGGGGTTGAAAAGTAAAGCCTTCACGTGGCTTGCTTGAATTTTGCACGACACCCAATTATTATAAAACTTAGGATCTAAGATGGCATCGTTATCAAATATATATTTCGTTTCGAAGTAGTTGCATTCTCCGCGACTCTTACAAAGTCGTAGTATCGTCCTACGAAAGCTATCTTTTCCGTAGTAGTCTATATCTTCTTTGAGGGAATTGGAAGAGCCGTAGTAGTCGCGCCAATCGGACTCTACGCGAATCTTCTTTCGTTTGCCTTTGACAGTTTTATATCCGGCCTTGGTCAGAAACTTGCGGCCTATATATTTCTTGCCGTTTACCAAGTTTTCAATGAGATATATGAAGCCATAATAATCTTCAACTTCAGTAAATTCTTTGTCTTCGTATAACCAACTCATAGATCAAACCCGGCAGATGAGGAAAGATCTATTTATTCTTCGTATTCTTCGTCGAAGGGATCTTCAAGATCAAGCTCTGCAGAACAGTATGGACAGTATTCTGGAAGAGCGGTATTTTCTGTGATTATTTTAAATTCCTCATCACATGAGGGGCAGGTTATCCAATCCATTATAGCGTAAATCCTTTGAATGTGTTTTCATCGACATCTTTTTTAACTCCACCGATTACATAGCTAGTAATTTCTGTTTCTTGTGGAGCAACTTGCACGTCAGAACCTGAAATCCACTTCTGTGTCCATGGCAAAGGATTCGCTCCAGGCTTTCCATTCAAGCCGATAGCACCCATACGTTTAGCAGCAATGTGATCAACATATTCACAGAGTAGCTGCTCGTTGAGTCCGATCATCGAGCCTTCCTTGAAAAGATAATGCGCCCAACTTTTTTCTTGCTCGACCACTCGATAAAACATGCTGATGCACTCATCTCGTGTTTCTTCTTGTATGCGAGCAAAGTCTGGATCCTCTTTCGGTAGAATTTTGAGGAGCTGTTGTGTCGAGGCAAGATGAACGTTCTCGTCCCGCGCGATGAGCTTGATGATCTTGGCGTTACCCTCCATTTTCTTAACTTCCGCAAAAGCCCAACTGCATGCAAACGAGACATAGAATCTTACTCCTTCGAGGGCATTCACGGCATTGAGGCAGAGCCAAAGATCTTTCTTATGTTCATATGCATGCTTCTTATCATGCTTAAAAAGAGCATACTGGTTGTTGGCCGTGATCAACCGATCATAATACTTACTGATATCATCAGCGCAGTCGGCTATTTCTTGAATGTCCAGCATCTCGTCAAAGACTCTGGAAGGATCAGAATAGACGTTGCGAATGATATGAGTGTAGGAACGGGAATGAATCGTCTCGCTAAACGCCCAAGTTTGGATCCAGGTTTCCAGCTCAGGAAGCGAACATACTGGAAGAAAAGCCAAAGATGGAGCTCTGCCCTGTACAGAATCAAGAAGGATCTGACGCTTGAGATTGCTCGTAAAAATATGTTTTTCATGGTCGTTGAGTGCCTTAAAATCTTTACCGTCACGAGACAGATCGACTTCTTCAGGACGCCAGAAGAAACCAAGTTGTTTCTCGGTTAACTTTTCAAACGTGTTGTAACGTTGCTTGTCATAACGAGCAATATTCACCGACTTGCCAAAGAAGCAAGTTTGTTCTGTAGCATCAAACATTTCGTTTGAAAAAACTGTCATTCAACTCTCCAGGTGCTGGTATTTAATTTGAGATCCTTCGGCCAATCGCCTTCGGTATATGATTTATCATGGAATCGAAGTTCATTGGTAGGCATGATAGTTAGTCTACCATTATCCAATTCAATGAACATAAATTCCTTCGACTGAGAAGGATGTTGTGTATATCCGTCATTCATCGGAACGACTGTAAAAAGGTAACGACCAAACAAGCCTGTCTTGCGAATCTCTGCTTGTTGGCTGTGCAGATAGTTATATATCAACACAGAAAATTGATCTCCATAGCAATCCCACACTTGCGTGTCTTCGAGATTCCATGTTTTCTCTGGATTAGGTGCAAAGGCTAGTGCATGAGGAGGAACTCCGCGCCAAACAGCACCGCACTCGAGCATGACGTGACATCCCCATGAATGTCCGGCTTTGGCATGTAGTGCAAACCAGATACAAGGTTCGTATGTGTTTGGTTTAGCATCTTTACGAATGAACGAAGAATCTACCCAACAATAAATGTGATGAGGTATATTCCCCGATCCGGTATAGAGCATTACCAGTCCTTTGCTTCAAGCCATTGGATTTGGTTCTGTGCAACTACTCGCATTTCAATTTCACCTGTTGCGGTGTCTTCAATCGTAAGAGTTACCGCAGTACTATTTTCACGCACTGCATATTCATGCACAAACCAAACTTTGTTTATGTCATTCCAGTTATCACTGTCAATTTTAATATATTGCATTATCTTCCTTGTCCACGGTATGCTTTGAAGTTTCTCTTCTTATGCTTATTCATCGATGAGAGCTTCGGGCGTCTTGTATCCTGAGAAGTTCCTGTTACGATTGGAACGTGTAGTTGCTTTGATGTAATGGACTTTGCCATGTAATACTCCTGCTAGATTTTACAAGAGTCACAATCCTCATCATCTAGTTGCCCTTGTGCGAGTGGTTTTGGTTCTTCAATCTCACCAGCACCGTCAAAGGTGTTGAAGTAGTACAGTGTCTTTCCGCCGTACTTGTAGTGCATCAAAATATGTTTGATCATCTCAGACATCGGGATCTTCTCGTCCTCGTAGTTGCGAGGATTGTAAGAAGTATTGACCGAGATAGCCTGATCGATAAACTTCTGTAGGACTGCCATAATCTTCAGATAACCTTCTGGAGACTTTTGATCCCATAGTAATTCGTATTTATTCTTGAGTCGTCTTAGCTCTGGAACAACTTGCTTGAGTACACCATCTTTCGATTGCTTGATCGAGATCAGAGCACGCGGTGGTTCAATACCATTAGTCGAGTTGCTGATCTGAGCAGAAGTCTCGGCAGGCATGAGAGCCATCAGCGTCGAGTTACGAATGCCAGATGATAGTGCCCGACTCGACAATATACTCCATGGCATCTTATAGTTAGGAGTCACAAGTTCATCGACTTCTTTCTTGTAGGTATTAATTGGCATAATACCATGACCATACTTTGTTTGATGATCAAGAGGACAAGGTCCTACTTCTTCGGCCAAGTCGATCGAGGCTTTGATAAGATAGTAACTCCATGCTTCAGCATACTCATGTACGAGGTCAAGGTTAGGATCAGAATAGTTAGTGTCATTACGAGCCAACCAATAAGCAAAATTAATGATGCCGACGCCCAAAGGCCTACGGTTATGAGTACCAATAGCAGCGGCTCGAACAGGATAGTCCTGATAATCCAGTAGGGCATCCAGAGCGCGTACTGCAATGGTGCATGGCTTTTCGAAATCTGCTGGCTTTCTAATCTTGCCCCAATTAATTGCAGCAAGTGTGCAAAGGCTGATCTCGCCTGTTTCATCATGAATATCCTTTAGCGGAGTTGTTGGCAATGTAATCTCGCAACACAGATTCGACATCTTAATTGGCGCTGCTTCAGTAAACGAACCATGCTCGTTGGCATGATCGACGTTCATCAGATAGATTCGTCCTGTGTCTTTTCGTTCGGTGACGAAGGCTGAGAAGAGATCAATCGCAGGGATGGTTTTCTTTCTAACCTTACTACGTTCGTACTTTTCGTAGAGTTCTCTAAAGTCGTCGACGTTGTTGTAAAACGCTTCGTAGAGATCCGGGACATCACTAGGTGAGAAGAGGGTGATATTACCTCCAGAAAGAAGTCTTTCATACATTACCTTATTAAATTGCACGCCATAATCAAGATGACGTATACGGTTGTCTTCAGTGCCCTTGTTGTTCTTTAGGACAAGAAGATCCTCCACTTCGTAATGCCAAAGGGGGTAATAGAGAGTCGCTGCTCCACCACGGACACCACCTTGGCTACAAGATTTAACAGCTGACTGGAAATGCTTATAAAAAGGAATAGTACCAGTGTGAGAAGCATCGCCGTTGCGTATAGGAGATCCAATAGCCCTAATACGACCGCCGCCAATACCAATACCAGCTTTCTGAGAAACATACTTAACAATTGCGGAGGCTGTTGCATTTATTGAGTCCAGCGAGTCGTCAGTTTCGATAAGTACGCACGAACTAAACTGGCGTTGAGGTGACCGCACTCCTGCCATAATAGGAGTAGGAAGACTAATGTCAAATGTACTGATAGCATCATAAAGGTCCTTTACCCATTTGATTCGATTCTTTTTGTAATTCTGAAAGAGTGTCATGGCAATTAACATGAATGCCATCTGAGGTGTCTCGTAGAACTTATTCGTCACACGATTACGGATCAGATACTTACCGCGAAACTGTTCCATAGCAGCATAGGTCAGTAGGTTATCACGATCGTGGTCGATATAATCAGCGAGTTGAATCCACTCTTCTTGCGAGTATGCAGAAGCCAGAGCATTATCATAATACCCTTCTAGTACTACTCGACCATAATGACCGAAAAGGTGAGGAGGCTCATACTGACCATAAACTTCCTTACGAAGGTTATAGTTGATCAGACGACCAGCCACATACTGATAGTTTGGTGCTTCTTCTGTGATGAGTTCGGCAGCAGCCTTGATCAGAGTCTCTTGAATATCAATCGACTTGATCTTGTCATAAAATTGAATATGTGTCTTGATTTCGAGATCAGATACAGAAACTCCAGATAGACCTTCACATGCATGTAGCGCAACTTTGTGGAACTTATTAATATCGAGGGGTTCGCGCGTTCCATCACGCTTCGTTACTGTGATCATCTGTTCTCTTTCTTAATCCAATTTTGCCGTCATCATAGACGGTCCATACTAGTTCAGTATCTATATCCCAACCCATGGCTTCCATGAGTTCGTCTGATAATTCTATGTACAATTCACCGTCTTCGTTTTCTTTTACTACACTACTATGACTCATGGTAACATCTCTATTCTATAAGGCGCTTCGTCTTTCCACCATGGATCTTCTGTAAGATCTTGTACAACCTCAAGAGCTTCTTCTTCAGATTCAACGTCTGCAACGACGACATCATTTTTATTATATACTAGCCAATTAATCATGGCAGTTTCCTTTCGAACTCTGCTTGTGCAGCCATATCATCAAGAGCCTTCTTCACATCTGGGAAATGATGCGCGATAATATCCCAGCACTGTTCGGCAACAATACGGTGTTCCTTCTGTGTGGCCTTGTCCATACGCAACTGACAGTAATGAACCCACGAACGAAGAGAACCGGACATAATCATAACCGATACTGTGTTACCTTCAGGCAAAACAGCTCGTGCCTGTTCCTTGGCAATACCATTTTCAATGGCCCAGTTGTAGGCATACTCAGCTTCGCTTATTGCACGTGCTTGCCGTATGTTCCAATGTTCTTGAAGTAGTTTGTCCTCAACCTCGATCGAGTTTTGACGATTCTTAGCGTCTTGAAGTCTGGCTTCTCGTCTAACAAAGCCAAGATCTGCCGTTGGATCGGCGTAACGCTGAGAGTATTCTTGGAATGAGAAAGAACGATGTCTAAGAATTTGTCGAGCGATATCTCGTGTTGTTTTGATTTCAATACTGACATGGACCATCTCCAAAGGTGACCAGTGTTGGTTACGAATAAGATACTGAACTAGCTTAGGTGCAGTTGCAGTATTGTTTTGGTTCGAGGGATTGGATACTCGAGCTGCCCATGCAACCAGTTCATTGGCAGTAGTACATTCTGTATATGCACTCGGCTTGGTAATACCGATAAGATTTACTTCACTCATATTAATCTTTCTTATCAGGAACAAACTGCGGATTTAGTGGTTTGATGTCGACATAATCATACTCAAGTTCCATATCAGGAATCTCAGTAGGAAGTTCATTCGGATAATCATAACTGATTGTTACATGCGGATGATAATCTGGATAATCATGCGTTGCGCCATACTTATCACGGATTTCTTTGTGTGCTTTTTCCAGCTCAGGAGAATCCATGATAGCAACCAGACATTTACCAGATTCACCAAACTTGGTGTCAAATATCTTCCATTCTTTAATCTTTGCCTTGAACGGCAACTCGAAATGATATTCGCGGGCTTCAGGAACACCTTTACGCGAGTAGATTACCGTAGAATGATATTGACCTGGATCTGCTGCATTCGGAACGTTCATACCAGTGACATAAGTGTCAAGAAGTCTTTGACTGTCAGGAGAGAGTTCAGCAGCAATATAAGTACCGTCCGGGTGGCCGATCATCTGCTCGAGAAACCTTTGAAACTTTAACAAATCACTCAATTTTAAATTCCTTCACATTCATAAATCTTGGTATGTTCACATAACCATTAGCCTTCAGATCATTAACTCGACCAAGAGCATCGTAATACTCTACGTACTGTCCGTCGTTGTACCACCAGAAGTAATCCCATGGAGCCCAAAGACGAGGAGCGCGTTGATACTCGACAAGCCATTGCTTGCCTACTCGAAAGATTCGAAGCTTCCTGATCGAGATCTGCTCGTACTCGACTCCAAACTCGTTGTCTACTAGTTCAGTCATATCCGTTTCCTATTAGATTGAAGATGTTAGGATCAAAGTACAATGCACCTTGAGCACCATCGCCGCATTCTCTTGAAATAACTTTCACGTAGTCATCAAAGAAATCCATGCCACGCAATGAAATAATCAGAGTTACCGCGGTTTGCACCATGTTGGCATTATATACTACCCACGTAAGCTTCTCTTCAG
>Ga0222713_10001368_pt1 | contig 27407 bp, 25 predicted proteins | sample C33_649DmetaG_FD_165061 | JGI IMG/M metagenome (GOLD analysis project Ga0222713, IMG submission 165061) | Estuarine water microbial communities from San Francisco Bay, California, United States - C33_649D | ecosystem: Environmental > Aquatic > Marine > Unclassified | place: USA: California... | reverse complement strand
CCCGCGCGTGATCGCCGCCCGGGGACAAATCTCGGCGCTCAACGACAAGCGTCTCGATTGGTCTCCCTACAATCGCCCTCCAAGTCCTCTTAGGCGCACTTGATCGCGGCACCACGTCCACCGCGTCTTGAGTCGTCTCGGGGTCGCCCGCCGGATCAGCGCAATTCGCGCAGCTCGGCGCGAATCCCGCCCGCGTCCAGATGCAGATAGCCCACGCTGATGGGCAGCTTGAAGCGTCTTGGCCCGGCGCTGCCCGGGTTGACATACAGCACCCCGTCGCGGGTTTGCGTCATCGGCTTGTGCGAGTGTCCGCTGATCACGACATCCACTCGGCGCGCCTGCGCCGCCAGCGTCTTCAGATCATGCAGCACGTGCAGGTGGACGCCGGCCATCTCGATCTCCAGAACCTCTGGCAAAGCCTGCGCCCACGGTGCGGTGTCGATGTTGCCGCGGATCGCATGGACCGGAGCAAGCGTGCGCAGTGCATCGAGCACCTCCGGCTTGCCCACATCGCCGGCATGCACGATGGCGCTGCAACCGCGCATCGCCTCCAGCGCCTGCGGGCGCAGCAGGCCATGGGTGTCGGAAATCAGGCCGATGCGCAGCGGCTGGAAGGCGGACATGGCTGAACTTGCAGCGGATGGGTCCCACACCCTAACCCTGCACCTGCCAACCGGATGCGAAGTGCGCAAGGTCGCACCTGGAGCGCACCCGCGAGCCTACTTAAAATTCCCTGATCGGCCAGTGGCAGAACGCCTGTGTTTTCAGTGGTGCGTGCTCGCGTGAACTTCCCACCAGATGCGCGTCGTCCTCGCCCTCCGCATCCCCGCCGGGGAGCAAGGAAGCCAATCGTCCTGCGGCAAGTTCGTGCGTGACCAGCCAATCGGCGGCCATCAATCCCCCTTGGCCAGCGACGGCGGCCGCGAACATCGCGCCCATGTCATCTGCCTCGCGTCGGCCTGAAACACCGATCGCGCGTTTTTCCTGTAGCGCTCCAGATGCCAGATCGGGTTGGTGGACATTGGAGTGAATCGCAGGCCGCAGCGCCTCGCGGTCGAAGTCCCCAACCACGCGCGGCATTAACCCCTCGGCCAATCGTCGCCGCCCATCCCCTGCTCGCGAATCAGCGCGCGCCTGCTTCCTCGGGCCTGAACTTCACGATGCTGATCGCACCCGAGGTTTCCAGGATGGCGATCTCGATCTCGGCATCGTCGCGGCAATCGGCCTTGCGCTTGGCCACCTCGAAATCCTCGTGGCTGACGTTGCAATGCACGAGCTGCTTCCAATAAACCTCTCCATCGCGCGCAATGATGGTGGGCGCGCCCTGGATCACCCGGTCTGCGAGTCGGCTGCGGGCCGTAATGGCGCCGACCAGCCAGTTCAAGGACAGCAGGGTGCCGGCCAGGATGATGCCGCCCCACAGGGAAGTGTCCTTGCCAATCAGCGAGTTCTGCACCGCCGTGCCGAGCAGCACGATCACCAGAACATCGAACGGGGCAGACTGCCCCACCGCGCGCTTGCCACTCAGGCGCGTCATGCACAGCACAATGAAATAAACCGCCGATGCGCGGAGTACGAACTCCCACCACGGCATGGCCAGGTCAGACATGTCGCTCACCGCCGTAGCATCCTTTTCTTGAAGCCGAACCTGACCGGCTCATCTCGCAAGCCGGCTCAAGCCGTCTGACGCGCCGGTCCGGAAGCATTGATGAGCCGTGCCGCCTGTTGAAGGCTGTAGGGCTTCTGGACGAAGCGAACGCAGTCAGGCAACTGCGGCAGCTGGTGGCGCGCGTGTCCGGAGGCGAGCACGATCCTCATGTCAGGCCAGCGCTGCGAGGCCACCATGCTCAATTCCGCGCCACTCATCCTCCCCGGCATGTAGACGTCCGTAAACAGGACATCCACCTGGGGACCGGCCGACAGCATGTCGAGCGCGGCCATTGCATCGGGCGCGGTCCTGACCTGCATCCCCATCTGCTTGAACACATCGGACATCAGTTCCCGCAGGTCGTCCTGGTCCTCGACGAAAAGAACGCTCAGCGACTTGGGCGTGTGTGGCGACATAGGCGGACAGTGAGTGGATGCGCTGGTCTACGACCGCGCGCAAAGGTGAGGGAACGGCTATCACAATGTGCTGAAAAGCCTGTGAAAGCCACGTGCAGGGCGCTTTGCCGAAGCTGTCCGAACGCGACCGATGTCCGATAACATTCCGGCCCCGTCCATGTAGCCCATTGCACCGACCTCATGCAACCTTCAAGTTCAACGCGGGACACCTGGATCTGGGCCGCCGCGGGCGCGCTGCTGCTCTGCACGATCAGTCTGGAACTCGTCACCCCGCTGGGTTACGCCGTCTGGCTGCTGCACTTCATCGCCGTTGGACTGACCAGCTTCCAGTCCAGGCCAAAGCTGCCGATCCTCGTCGCGGTCATCGCCTGCGTAATGCTGGTACTCGGATTTTATTTCGCACCCGAGAGCAACAGCGCCTCTTTCTCGTCGGTGAACCGGGCTTTCGCCGGGCTCTGTTGTCTCGGCATGGCCTTCATCATCATGCAAGGCATTCGGTACCGGCTTGCAGCACACGATGCACTGTGGCTGCAGGAGCGGAAGAATGCGGTCGCGCTGGCGATGCAGGGTGAGCTGACGCCCGAGCAGCTTGCGCAAGGCGCCCTGGCGCGGCTCTGCGAAGCGACCGGCGCGCAGGTCGGGGCGATCTACCGGTTGGCCGGAGAGCGTTTGATCCTCTCCGGCGGCATCGCGCTACCTGCCGAGATCAGCCAGGACATCCCGGCCTCGCGCGGGCAACTGGGCGAGGCCCTGCGCACCCACGCGCCCAAGCGGCTGACGGCCGACGCGGAGTCGGGGCTACGTATCGAAACGGCCTTGGTCGCGGCCACGCCCCGCGAGTTGCTCCTGGCGCCCCTGCTGGCAGATGACCGCGTGGTGGGCGCCATGGAACTCGGGTTTGCTCGCCCCAGCCCCTCGACCGCGCGCAACCTGGTCCTGGTGGAGCGCTGCATGGAGATTATCGGAGTGGCGCTGCGCACGGCACAGCTCCGCTCCGAGCTGATGGAGCTCCTGGAGGAAACCCAGCGCCAGAGCGAGGAACTCCAGGCCCAGCAGGAGGAACTGCGCGTGGCCAATGAGGAGCTGGAGGAGCAAAGCCGCAGCCTGCAGCAGTCACAAGCCAATCTGGAGCAGCAGCAGACCGAGCTCGAGCAGATCAATGTGCATCTTGAGGAGCGCACCCACGAGCTCGAGTCCCAACGGCGCACCCTGCTGGTCGCGCAGGAGGAGCTGGTCCGTAGCGGCAAGGAACTGGAGGCCACGTCGCGCTACAAGTCGGAGTTTCTGGCCAACATGTCGCACGAGCTGCGCACCCCGCTCAATAGCTCGCTGATCCTGGCCAAGCTGTTGGCGGACAATCGCGATGGCAACCTGTCCGGGGAACAGGTCAAGTACGCCCACGCCATCCACTCATCCAACAACGACCTGCTGGCGCTCATCAACGACATCCTGGACCTCTCCCGCATCGAGGCAGGCCAGGTCGAGCTTGTCGAGGATCGGGTCGCGCTGGCGCCCATGCTCTCGCGACTGAGCGAGACCTTCGAGCCGCTGGCCAGGCAGAAGGCGTTGCAGCTGGACATCAAGGCAGACAGTGACGCCCCCGCCCACCTGACCGTGGACGCCCAGCGCCTGCAGCAGATCCTCAAGAACCTGCTTGCCAACGCCATCAAGTTCACCGAGCACGGCCAAGTGACGCTCACGGTGCTGGCGCACGGGCCGCATCGGGTCCGGTTCAGTGTGAGCGACACGGGGATCGGGATCGCCAAGGCGCAGACCGGTGTGATCTTCGAGGCGTTCCGCCAGGCCGACGGCAGCACCCAGCGTCGCTTCGGCGGCACCGGCCTGGGCCTGTCGATCTCCAGGGATCTGGCCCAACGCATGGGGGGCACCATCGAAGTCGAGAGCGAGCCCGGCAGGGGCAGCGTTTTCACGCTGGAGCTGCCGGTCGCCGGTGCGCCCGCGCCGTCGGGCCAGGAGACGCCGACACCGATCGAGAGCCCCGTCCCCGCCCCGGTCGCCCAGCGCCCGGCTGCCTCGCGCGCGTCGGTGGCCAAGGAGGATTCTGTTCCAAGTTCCTCCGCGGGGTCGCGCTTCGATGACCGCGAGCGCAGGTCCCGGCCGGGCCGGGCCATCCTCGCGGTCGAGGACGATCCGGCGTTTGCCAAAGCCCTGGTCGACCTGGCGCACGACATGGATTTCGATTGCGTGGTCGCCGGCTCCGCGGAGGAGGCGATCGCGCTCGCTGCCGAGGTGCGGCCCAGCGGCGTCCTGCTGGATATCGGACTGCCGGACGTTTCGGGCCTGAGCGTGCTGGAACAGCTCAAGCGCGATCCTGTGACCCGACACATCCCGGTCCACGTCGTTTCCGCGCAGGAGCGCACCCAGGTCGCCATGGAACTGGGCGCGGTGGGATTTCTGCTCAAGCCCGCCACGCGCGAGCGCCTGGTCGGTGCGATTCGTCAGCTCGAACAGACCAGCGCCCGTGCGGTGCGCCGGCTGCTGATCGTCGAGGACGACCGCAGCCTGCGTGAAAACCTGCGCCGCCTACTGGCCCATGAAGGACTGGAGATCACGGCCATCGGCAGCATCGCCGAAGCGATGGAGCAACTGTCGGCGGTGACCTTCGACTGCATGGTGACCGACCTGGCGCTGCCCGATGGCAGCGGCTACGACCTGCTGGAGCGGATGGCCGAACGGGATTCCGGCGCTTTCCCGCCGGTCATCGTCTACACCGGGCGCGCCCTGACGCGCGATGAGGAACAGCGCCTGCGTCGCTATTCCAAGAGCATCATCATCAAGGGCGCGCGCTCGCCCGAGCGCCTGCTGGACGAGGTCACCCTGTTCCTGCACAGCGTCGAGGCATCCCTGCCGAGCGATCAACAGCGACTGCTTCGAGAGGCGCGCAAGCGCGACACGATCCTGGATGGCCGTACGATCCTCCTTGCCGAAGATGACGTCCGCAATATCTTTGCCCTCTCCAGCGTGCTGGAGCCGCTCGGCGTCAAGCTCGAGATCGCGCGCAACGGGCGTGAGGCGATCGAGAAACTCTCGACCCAGGACGTCGATCTGGTGTTGATGGACATCATGATGCCGGAGATGGATGGGTTGACCGCCATGCAGGAAATCAGGAAGGACCATCGGCATCGCAGCCTGCCCATCGTCGCGTTAACCGCCAAGGCCATGGCCGATGATCGCGAGCAATGCCTGGATGCGGGCGCCAACGATTACATCGCCAAGCCGATCGATGTGGAGAAGCTGATCTCGCTCTGCCGGGTGTGGTGTTCCCGGCAATGAACGAGGCCGAGCTCTTCGACCTGGACTTGAGACTGCTGCTGGAGGCGATCTACCGCCGCTACCACTACGACTTTCGCCAGTACGCGCTCTCCTCCCTGCGCCGTCGCGTGCGCCACGCGATGACGCGCTTCGACTGCGAGCATGTCGCCGATCTTCAACGCGTCCTGCTCCACGATCCGACGACCTTCGCCCAGGCGATGCAGTACTTCACGGTGCAGGTCTCGGAGATGTTCCGCGACCCGGAGTACTTTCGCGCCCTGCGCACCGATGTGTTTCCGGTGCTGCGCACCTATCCCTCGCTCAAGCTGTGGGTCGCAGGATGCAGTACGGGCGAGGAAGTGTGGTCGCTGGCGATCGCGCTTCGGGAGGAGGGTCTGCTGGAGCGCACCCTGCTCTACGCGACGGACATCAATCCCGAGGCACTCGCGCAGGCCGAAAGCGGCGTTTTCCCCGTCGAGCGCATCGCCATGTTCAGTCGGAATTATCTGGCTTCCGGTGGGACCGGCTCGCTGTCCGATCACTACACGACCGGCTATAACGGCGCCGTTTTCGACCGCAGCCTCCGCAAGCAGATCGTGTTCGCCGATCACAGCCTGGCCACCGACAGCGTGTTCTCCGAGGTCCACTTGGTGTCCTGCCGAAACGTGCTGATCTATTTCAATCGCCAGCTCCAGGACCGCGCGATCGGTCTCTTCCACGAGGCGCTGGTCCATCGCGGCTTTCTTGGGCTAGGCAGCAAGGAGTCCCTGCAGTTCGGCAAGCACGCGGCCCTATTCGATGTCCTGGTCCGCGAACAGCGGCTTTACCGGAAGGCCGCATCGTGAAGCCCCGCGCCGCAGACATCGACGCCATCGTGATCGGCGCGTCCGCCGGTGGCGTGATCGCACTCCAGGCGTTGCTGGGCAGCCTCCCTGCAACCCTGCGCCAGGTCGTGCTGATCGTCCTGCACCTTCCGAGGGACCGGCCCAGCCGCATCGCCGAGGTCATTGGCGCGCACTGCGCGCTGGAGGTCGCCGAGGCGCAGGACAAGCAGCCGTTGAGCGCTGGCCAGGTCCTGGTCGCACCCCCGGATTACCACCTGCTCGTCGAGGACAGGGGCCACGTCGCGCTTTCGCTGGACGAGCCTGTGCTGTTCTCGCGGCCTGCGATCGATCCGCTCTTCGAATCGGCCGCCGAGGTCTTTGGCGAGCGGCTGTTGGGGATCCTTCTGACAGGGGCAAGCAGCGATGGCAGCGCCGGGGTCGCCGCGGTGCGCGCGGCGGGTGGCACCATCTGGGTCCAGTGCCCGGCCGACGCAGCTTCCCCGCTCATGCCAGCCTCCGCGCTGGCGTACGCTGGCGCAGACGCCACCCTTTCCCTCTCGCAGATCTGCGAGCGCCTGACGGGTCTTTCATGATGAATCTCGTTTCTTCGCACCAGGACACCTTGGAATCGGAACCGGTCAACATACTGATCGTCGATGACATCCAGGAAAACCTGACCGCCATGGAGGCCTTGCTGCGCGAGCCGCACCTCAATCTTTTGTGCGCTTCCTCCGGCGCGCAGGCGCTCGAACTGTTGCTGGACAACGAGGTGGCCCTGGCGCTTCTGGACGTCCACATGCCGGAGATGGACGGATTCACCCTGGCCGAGCTGATGCGTGGCAGCCAGCGCACCCGGCATGTGCCCATTATCTTTCTCACCGCCTCCCCCAGCGATCCATTGCGGGCGTTCAAGGGCTATGAGGCTGGCGCGGTGGACTTTCTGCACAAGCCGATCGAGCCACGGGTGATCGCAGGAAAGGTCAAGGTCTTTGTCGAACTCTATGCCCAGCGCCGACTGCTCGCGCGACGCAATGCCGAGCTGGAACGGGCGCTGGAACTCAACGAAACGATGAGTGCGGTGTTGACGCACGACCTGCGTACGCCCCTGTCAGTGGTCACGCTGTGCGCCGAAAAGCTCGCCATGGAGCTTCCGGACGATGCCGCTGCCAGACGCACGCTGGGGTATCTGGAAAGCAGCGGGCGACGCATGGCGCGCATGGTCACCCAGCTGCTCGATTTCTCACGGATCCGCAGTGGTGGGCTGCGCCTGACCTTCGTCCGCCAGGACGTGGCCGCCGTCGCCGAGGCGATCTTGGCGGAGTTTCACCAAACCAAGCCGGATGCCCAGCTCGTGCTCGAGTGCACCGGCGACACCAAGGCGGACATCGATGCGGATCGCGTGACGCAGATCCTTTCGAACCTGTTGGGCAATGCCATCGAACACGGCGGCTCCGAACCTGTGGTCGTGCGGCTGGACGGGACCGACGATGCGACGCTTCGTCTGCTGGTGAGCAATGCCGGGGCGATTCCAGGCGACCTGCTCCCCCGTCTGTTCGAGCCATTCAAAGGGCGATTCAGTGCAAGCAGCGGCCTGGGGCTCGGGCTGTACATCGCCGACCAGTTCACACGCGCGCACGGTGGCACGCTTGGCGCCCGGAATGAACAGGGCAGGGTCGTGCTGGAGGCGCGGATCTCTCGCCGGAATCGCTGAGCGCGCGCAGCGATGCGTCGCGCGGCGTGCCGAGTGGACGCCGCGGGAGCGCCTGGGCCAGTGCCCAACAAATCGGGCGCGGCCCGATCCACCGCGTAACGGCGCGCAAGCACGGCCCCCCGCGGATTGGACTCGGCATTTTTTTGACGGCGAGTCTGCGCGGCTTGCAGACCGCGAGATTGCGCCTGGTAGTCCAACGGAGATTGCGTGCGCCGACGCAAAACCCGCACGGTGTCTCTCCGCGCATCCTTGGATACTCGATGTGTTCAGCGTGTTCAGCTGAGCTGATGTCGCGGAACGGGTTGTGTGAACTCTGCAAAAGGGCACCGGCGATTGAATCGCTGCGTCGGCTATCCAACGCGGCCCATCCCGACATCGCGCGTCACTGACTGACCATGCCGTCTGGGTTGCGCCTGACGGGCGCCGCTGGCATCGCGCGCCCCCGTAGCAGACTCGACTTCGCTGAACCAGCGCCGGTCGACAGGCGCACACCCACTCAAGCCCCGCGGGACGATTCCGATAACGGAAGGACGCGTTTGGAGACGAACGCGGAAACCATCCAAGGACTGGCACATAAATTGCTGCCAAGCACCGGTTGCCCAAGGACGCCTGCCATGCCCACCAAAGAAGCTGAACGCCTGGCGCTGATCCGGAGTCTGAACGTCCTGGGTCTGGAAGACGCCCCTTCGCTCACCCGCATCACCAAGCTGGTCAGCCAGCTGTTCGATGTGCCCACCGTGCTGATTTCCATTGTCGGTGAACACGACCAGCACTTCCTCGGCCGCCATGGGTTCAGCGTGAATCAAACCGAGCGAAGCGTGTCGGTCTGCGCGCACGCGATCGAGCAACGGGGTGTGTTTGAGGTCTGCGACCTGACGGTGGATTCGCGCTTTTCCCGCAATCGGCTCGTCGTGGAGGAACCCAGGTTGCGGTTCTATGCCGGCGCGCCCCTGGTGACCAGCCATGGCATCGCGATCGGGACGCTGTGCCTCATCGATTACAAGCCCCGCAGGCTCACCGGGGTCCAGCATGAACAGCTGGAAGCCTTCGCGGCGATGGTGGTCGACCAGATTGCGCTGTTGAGCTCGGTAGGCCGTCGCGACGCGGTCAGCGGCTACCCGAATCGCCAGCAGTTCTCCATCGACCTGCGCGCCCAGGTGGACGCGGCCCCGGAGAGCGAATTCCAGCTAGCGCTGGCGGACATCTTCGACATCCATAGCGCGCATCGCCTGGGGCAGACGCTGGGCATGCGTCCGGTGGAATCGATCATCCGCCAGGTCGGCAGCAGGATCGCCGCCCAGCTCCCCCATCAGTCGCTGCTCTACCATGTCGGTGTCACGCGCTATGCGTTTCTCCTGATCGACCAGGACGCGCAGGCGACGGCGGCGCTGCTGGAGGCGGTACGCAACGTCGCCACCCTGCCGGTCCATGTCGACGGGCTTGTCCTGCAACCGATGTGCCATGGAGGCCTGGCCACCTTTCATGCTGAAGGCGCGCCAGATGCGCTGCGGCGCGCCATCGTGGCCATGCACGAGGCGGTCGAGACACGACGCCCCTGGGTCCGCTATACCGCGTCGCGTGACGAGCGCCTGCAACGGGAGTACAAGATCGCCGGCGGCATCTGCTCGGCCATGCGCAACAACGAGCTCTATCTGCTCTACCAGCCGCGGCTTGCGCTGCCGTCGGGCGAGATGACGGGCGTGGAAGCGCTGTTGCGCTGGAATCATCCCGAACTGGGGCAGCTCTCTCCGGGCGAATTCATCCCTGTCCTTGAGCGGACCGCGGCAATGCCCGCCGTCACCGATTGGGTGCTTCATGCGGCATTAGAACAGTGCCGGGCCTGGGGAGCGCGCCTGGCCGACGCCACGATCTCGGTCAATTTCTCCGCGAGCGACTTCCAGGACGGACGCGTGCCCGAGCGCGTCCTGGCGGCGCTTGGCCGCAGTGGAATCGCCGCGGATCGCCTGGAGGTCGAGGTGACCGAAGGACTTTGGCTGGAGAATCTCCCAGCGGCGGCGGCGCAGATGGAGGCGCTGCGGGAGATGGGGGTCAGGATCTCGATCGATGACTTTGGCGCCGGCTATAGCAATTTCGCTTACCTGCACAGCCTGCCGATCGACACGATCAAGCTGGATCGGAGCCTGATCTCCGGATTCGAGCGATCGACCATCCGCCGTGGCGTGGTGAAGACCATCATCTCGCTGTGTCACCAGCTGAACTGGCGCGTGGTCGCCGAGGGCGTCGAGCAACTGGCGGAAGCCGAGCTGCTGGCCACGTGCGGCTGCGACGAGGTCCAGGGCTATTACTTTTCCATGCCCCTCGATGCGGACCGGTTGATGCGAGGGCCGCTGCCGCACGACGCGATGCCGGCCATCACCTCGCTCGCATCGTGACGATCGCCGCACGCACCGGTTGGACCAAGAGGCCTTAGCGCGGGCGCAATGGGGCCGGCGTTGGTCAGTGCCGCGAAAGACAGCGGCCTGCCGGGCTCCCACGCTTGGCCGGGCCGGCCCGCGCGCGCGCCGGGACGTCGCCGGCGGCATTGACCGAGGCATCGGCCAGGTGCTGCCGCGACGAAAGCCTCAGCGCACCCAGGTCCGCCATGCCAATGTAGAGCGCAGCTTGCTGTGCTGGGGCATTCCCCTTGAGCTGGCTGGAGAGCAGCGCTTCTGCCTCGATCCGTGCGCAGAGCAGCGGAGCAAGCTCCGCTCTACGGCTGGCACGCGCCAGGCAGCAGCACAGCCCGTGTAGAGCGCAGCTCGCTGCGCTGGGGCATTCCCCTTGGGCTGACTGGAGAGTGCAGCGGATTGCGTTGATCCGGGCGAAGAGCAGTAGAGGTGCCCAATCCGCGCGCAGATCGGCGGAGAGGCGTCGATCCGCCCTCAGCGCAGCGGAGCAAGCTCCGCTCTACGGCTGGAGCGCGCCAGGTGGCAGCACAGCCCGTGTAGAGCGCAGCTCGCTGCGCTGGGGCATTCCCCTTGGGCTGACTGGAGAGTGCAGCGGATTGCGTTGATCCGGGCGAAGAGCAGTAGAGGTGCCCGATCCGCGCGCAGATCGGCGGAGAGGCGTCGATCCGCCCTCAGCGCAGCGGAGCAAGCTCCGCTCTACGGCTGGCGCGCGCCAGGCAGCAGCACACTCCGTCCGCGATGTCGCGTGTAGCGCGCAGCTCGCTTGAGCGGACGCGCCGTCGTGGCGTCTGGATCCATCCAGCAAGCCCCCCCTAGCCGGGGTTGCCGGCGCCGCCTGACGGTTCTTCCAGCCGCTCCCACGGCGGCGGTTCGCCCAGCTGGGCGGTCAGGAATTCGACGAAGCGCCGCACCCGGGGCGGCTGCAGCCGCGCCGGGGTCACGGCGCTGATGTGGGTGGCCGGTGGGCGCCAGTCTGGCAGCACGGCGACCATGCGCCCCGCACGCAGGTCGGCGGCGACGTGCCACAGCGAGTGCACGGCGATGCCCTGCCCGGCCAGCACGGCCTCGCGCAGGACTTCACCGAAGTTGCTCTCGAAGCGGCTGGCCATGCGCACCCGCACGCTCTGTCCGTCCGGGCCGATCAGAGTCCAGACGTCCTGGCGGCCGTCGCGGCCCATCAGCAGCACGCCGTCGTGGGTCGCCAGGTCGGCCGGCGTCTTCGGCGTGCCCATCCGGCGCAGGTAATCCGGCGAGGCGCACAGCACCCGCGCGTTGGAGGCCAGGCTGCGGGCGTAGAGCCCCGAATCGGCCAGCGGGCCGATGCGGATGGCCAGGTCGAAGCCTTCCTTCACCAGGTCCACCAGGTGGTCGCTCAAGTGCGCGCTGACGCGCAGCCTGGGATGCAGGCGCTGGAACTCCGGCAGCAACGGCGCGATGTAGAGCATGCCGAACGACGCCGACAGGGTGACGCGCAAGGTGCCCGAGACCTGCTGGGCGCTTTCGCGCAGGTCCTCGCCCAGGGCCTCCAGGTCGCGGACCAGCACGCGGCCGCGCTCGGCCAGGGCCTGGCCCTCGGGTGTGGGATGCAGGCGCCGCGTGGTCCGGTGCAGCAGGCGCACGTCCAGTTCGCGCTCCAGGCGCTTGAGCCGCTGGCTGGCCACGGCAGGCGAGAGGTCCAACTGACGGGCGGCGGCACTGATCGAGCCCAGGTCCAGCACCCTCAGGAACAAGGCGATGTCGCCGACGCGATCCATGGCGATTCTCAATGAAATATTGAAAGTGATCCAGCATAACAGCGGTTTTTCTTGCGCGGCCTTGGGCGCAGGCTGTGGCGTCCTCCTTCCAGCCAAGGCGCCCCCATGCCGGCCTCACCCTCTTCCTCACGCATGCCGCTGGCGGTCTATGCCCTGACCGCCGGTGCCTTCGGCATCGGCACAACCGAATTTGTGATCATGGGCCTGCTGACGCAGGTCGCCGCCGACCTGCACGTGAGCATTGCCAGCGCCGGGCTGCTGATCTCCGGCTACGCGCTGGGCGTGTTCGTCGGCGCGCCGGTGCTGACCGCCGCCACCGCGCGCATGCCGCGCAAGGCGGTGCTGGTGGCGCTAATGGTGGTGTTTACCGTGGGCAACCTGGCCTGCGCGCTCGCTCCGAACTACGCCCTGCTGATGGCCGCGCGTGTGGTCACCGCGCTGGCGCACGGCACGTTCTTCGGCGTGGGCGCGGTAGTGGCCACCTCGCTGGTGGCCGAGGCGCGCAAGGCCTCGGCGATCTCGATCATGTTCACCGGCCTGACCGTGGCCACGCTGCTGGGCGTGCCAGCCGGGGCGTGGCTGGGGCTGCACCATGGCTGGCGGGCGACGTTCTGGGCGGTGGCGTTGATCGGCGTGGTGGCCACGCTGGTGATCGCGACCCTGGTGCCACACGATCGCAATGCACCGGCGCCGGGTTCGCTGCGCGAGGAGGCCGCCGCCGTGCTGCGCGCGCCGGTCCTGCTGGGCCTGCTCATGACCGTGCTGGGGTTCGGCGGGATGTTCACCGTCTACACCTACATCCAGCCCTTGCTGACCCAGGTGACGGGCTTTGGCGAGGCGGCGGTCTCGCCGATCCTGCTGGTGTTCGGCGTGGGCATGATCGTGGGCAACCTGGTGGGTGGGCGCCTGGCCGACCGCAGCCTGCGTCCCGCGCTGCTGGGCACACTGCTGGCGCTGGCCGTGGCGATGGCGCTCATGGGCATCGCCCTGCACAGCCGCTGGGCGATGGTGCTGCTGACCGGCCTGCTGGGCGCGGCGGCCTTCGCCACCGTGTCGCCCTTGCAGCTGTGGGTTCTACAGAAGGCGCGCGGCGCGCAGAGCCTGGCCTCGAGCCTGAACATCGGCGCCTTCAATCTGGGCAATGCGTTGGGCGCTTGGCTCGGTGGCATGGCGCTCGCGCGCGGCGCCGGCCTGACCACGCTGCCGTGGATCGGCACGCTGGTGCCGCTGTCGGCCCTGGTCGTGGCGGCCTGGGCCTTGCGCCTGGAAACACACGCCTCGGCCAAGGCCATCGCCTGCCCGCAACGGCTCGAAGGCGAGCAGGCCGGCTGATCCCGGCAACCCCATTCCCCTCTCTCGACACAGGATCATGATCATGCCGATGGAAACCCGACTGCTTGGCCGCTCCGGCCTGAAGGTCCCCGTGCTGGGCTTTGGTGCCGGCACCTTCGGCGGCAAGGGGCCGCTGTTCTCGGCCTGGGGCGACACCGGCGTCGAGCAGGCCAGGCGCCTGGTGGATCTGTGCCTGGAGGCTGGCGCAACGCTGTTCGATACGGCCGACGTGTATTCCGATGGCGCCTCCGAGGAAATCCTCGGCGCGGCGCTGGCCGGGCGCCGCGAACAGGTGTTGATCTCGACCAAGACGGGGCTGCGCCTGGGCGAGGGGCCCAACGATGCCGGTGCTTCGCGCCTGCGCCTGCTGCGCGCGGTCGACGCCTCGCTCAGGCGCCTGCGCACCGACTACATCGACCTGCTGCAGCTGCACGCCTTCGATGCGATGACGCCGGTGGAGGAAACGCTGTCCACGCTGGACGGCCTGGTCAGGGCCGGCAAGGTTCGCTATCTGGGCGCGTCCAACTACGCCGGCTGGCAGTTGATGAAGTCGCTCGCGGTGGCCGATGCGCAGGGATGGAGCCGCTTCGTGGCCAATCAGACCTACTACTCGCTGGCCGGACGTGACTACGAGTGGGAGTTGATGCCACTGGGCCTGGACCAGGGCCTGGGTGCGGTGGTGTGGAGCCCGCTGGGCTGGGGCCGCCTGACCGGCCGATTGCGCCGCGGCCAGCCGCTGCCGGCGCAGAGCCGGCTGCACGACACTGCCGCCTTCGCCCCCGCCATCGACGACGAACGCCTGTTCGCCATCGTCGATGTGCTGGACGCGATCGCCGCCGAGACCGGCCGCACCGTGCCCCAGGTGGCGATCAACTGGCTGCTGCAGCGCCCGACCGTGAGCACCGTGCTGATCGGGGCACGCACCGAAGACCAGCTGCGCGACAACCTCGGTGCGGTCGGCTGGTCACTGTCGCCCGAACAGGTCGCCCGCCTCGACGCCGCCAGCGCGGTGGAACCGCCGTATCCCTACTACCCGTACTGGCGCGGGCAGTTCGCCGAGCGCAGCCCGCTTGCGGTGCAGCCGTCGTGAAGGCGGGCGCAGAGAGGGGCCCGTCCCGCAAGAGGGTTCGCTGACACACGGCCCCGCCCTTGTGGTCTAAAGGCGCTGCACCGCCCGCGAAAGCTGCTCCCACGCACGCTGTGCGATCTCCCGAAAGTCTGGCGAGATCGCGGTGCGCTCCACGACGCTTCGCCAGAACACCAGCGCCATGCTGGCCGCATCGTGCCAGTGCTCCCGCTCTGCCGGCGTCGGCAACGGTAAGGCGACATCGCCGCGCGCCACCACCTCGCCTGTCGCCAACGGCCGGAAGGCCATCGGCAGCATGTCGTAGGCTGGTGCCAGCGCCAAGGGACGCGTATCGCCAAGCAACAGCCCTGCATTGCCCAAATGCATATCGGTATTGGCGATCAAGGCGCCAAACCATCCGTATAGCGCCAGGCGCCGCGCGTCATCCCGATCGAGCCAGCGATCGCGCAGCAGATGGGTGGCAAACGTCCACCAATCGATGCGGCCATGCCCGTAATAGGCCGCATCCAGCGCGGCCAGCGAAACAAAGCCGCGCCGCCCGAGCCCGGGCGTCCGGTCAAAGCGCGTGGACTGCAGGAAGACCCGCTCATCGGCCTGGAAGAGCTCGCTCTGCGCGGCGGCCAGGCCATGTGCGCGCAGCACCTCACCCGCAAGCGCCTCACAGCGCAGCAGGTCCGCCCAGCGCGCTGCGGCCGGCGTCCCGGCCCGTTCGCTGAACTTCACGATGACCGCCTGCGCGCCGCCGTCTTCCTGCGCCAGTGTGGCGGTGAACTTGGGTTGCTCGCCTGCGGCCGACGAGCCGATGTCCTCACCTCGTAGCGCCGCCTCGGCGCGCTGCGGGTAGGCCAGCGCACGCGCGGTGGACGTGATTGTGTCGCGCGGCTGGACAAGGTCTTGCAGCGCCTGCTGCAAAGCATGCTCGCCCAGGACCAGGTCACCAGGCGCGTCCTCACCGTGGCGCAGGAGCGCGAGCACGACATCGTCGGCCTGCCAGCGGGCCAGATCGGGCGACGCCCCGATCTCCGCCGCCACCCGCCGCGCGAACGCGCGCCCGAGAAAGCCCTGGGGGCGCTGGTCATCCAGGAACCAGGGCAGGTCGGGAAACACCCCGTCCGCGAATTGGCCATGCATCAACGCAGGGCACCGCACCGCCGGGGCGAACACCATGCCCGCACCGTGCAGCGCCTGCAGCTGTCCCAGCGTCTGCGCACGGCCATCGGCCGTGATGCGGAACAGCGGCCACTGGCTGCCGGCCCGCCCGACCTCCCGGCGCAACGCGTACCGCGAGGCCCGCGCCTTGCCGATGCGGACCACCGCATCGCCGGCGGCGGACACAAGCCGCGAGACCGTTGGTTGGCTGACACCCAGAGCCGCACCGATCTGCGCCGCCGTGGCAGTGTCCTGGCGGCGCAGCAAGGCGAGCAGATCGGAAGTCGAGGGCGAATCCATGGCTCGATTGAATAGATCCATGAATAGATAGTCAATTAGTTTGAGTGGCTACATCTATAACAATCAAAGGTTCTTCTCCCGTTTTTCGGCGAATAACGAGGGGATCTTGAATAGATACAAATTGGACAATTTGCCAGGGACACCGACGTCGAAGCGTCCGAATCTGCCGTGCCCGCCAGTGCGGCAACGTCATTGCAGGTCAGGGGCGCGCAGCTGCCCCGGGCGCGGGAAGCGTGGCCAACGCGGCACCCTGCAGGCGACAGGTCGGTCTCCTCATCCTGGAAGTGAGCCCGCCCCCGGTCCGCGCGGCAGATCGCCCAGGTGCTGGAGTAGCGCCTCGGCCACCGCGGCCGGGGCCTCGCGCGCCGGGAAGTGGCCAACGCCCGGCAGCACGACGCGACGATACGTCCCGGTAAAGAAGCGCGCGTCGTTTTCAGACTCCGCCGGCGGGTCGCAGCGATCCTCGCCGCCCTGGATCATGAGGGTCGGCACAGGCAGCGTCTCGATCGCATCGAGCCGCTGTCGGGCAGCCGCGTAGCGGGGATCCAGTGGCTCGGGTCGCCAGCGGCTGCGATAACCGTGCAGCGTGACGGCCACCCAATCAGGGTTGCGGAAACTCTCCGCCGCCTGGTCAAAGGCCTCCTCGTCATACCAGCCCGGCGGACTCCAGCTGGCCCATTGCAGGCGCGCAAAGCCAATGGGGTCGGCAGCGACGGCCGCGGCGCCGCCTTCTGTCGCCATGAACCACTGATACCACCAGCGCTGACTCTGCTCGAAGGACGCGGGGATCTCGAACCGACCACGCAACGCGTAGCCGATCGCCCGCGAGGCGATGGAGGCCACACGTTCGGGCCAGAGCGCCGCAAGCACATAAGCGGTGCGTCCGCCCCAGTCGTGCCCAACGACCGCGAAGCGCTCCCACCCCAACGCATCGACAAGCGCGATCGCATCGTGCGCAAGCGCCACGCCCGTGCCATCGCGCAGCGTGTCTGTTGATCGGAAACGGGTCGGGCCGAAACCACGCAACCACGGCGCGACCCAGCGATAGCCAGCGGCTTCCAGCGCCGGCGCAACCCTGGCCCAGCCATGCGCATCATCCGGCCACCCATGCAGCAACAGCACGGGAACCCCTTCCTCAGGCCCGCCACACACATAGGCGATGTCGAGTAAATCCATCTTCAGCGCGCGGGTCATCAAGCCTCCACAAGGGGGAATAGGGCGAAACATGGCTGACCGTCGTCGCACCCGTTCGGGCCGCTGCGGTTGCACCGCAGGAAAGTCTAAAAATTCCACCCGCTAGCGCGCATGAGGGCTTCCATGCGGACGAACGAACCAGGACACGCTCGCCCGGATTCAATGCAGCGCCTTCCCTCTAAGTGTTTTCGCTGTAAACACCAAGTGGCGTTGCCGGCGCCGATCCCCTGCCGTGCAGGACGGACGCTAAGCAGTCGACCGGTTGCTCAAGACCTTCTCGGTGACATCGAGCATGGCCCTGAGCCGGTCCATGTGCCTGAGATCCTGGTGATATCCGACCCAGATGTCCCGGGTGGGCGGGGTGCCGCGTGTCTCGATGCGCTTGAGCCCCGCGGTGCCGTCGCCCAGCGGGCGCGGCAGCACCGCAAGCCCACGCCCGCGCAGGCACATCTGCGCCTGCACACTGCGGCTGGTGCTGGTGAAGACACGCGGCGACTCGGGAAACCGCTCGATCAGCCAGGCCACGTCCGGGAAATGGCTCTGTGCGGTGTTCATCAGGATCAGGCCCACGGACGCGGGGTCGCGCTTTGTCGCCGCGGCCACCTCCGGCGTTGCGTACAGGCCGTAGTGCATGGTCATCAGGCGACGCTGGACCAGATCGGGTTCGCTGAAAGGCACGAGGCGAAAGGCAACGTCGGCCTCGCGGCGGGCAAGGTCCAGGAGGCGATAGCTCGCGATCACTTCCGGCACCACGGCCGGATGAAGCCGCCCCATCTCCACGAAGACCGGCGCCAGGACGAAGGCGGCGAACCAGTCCGCCGACGAGATGCGAAGCAGGCCCTCAAGCCTTTCGTGGTTGCCCGCCAGGCGACGCTCCATGGAGAGCGCCGAGTGCTCCATGGACTGCGCCAGTGAAAGCACGCGGTCGCCCGCGTCGGTGAGCACCAGGCCGTCCTTGGTCCGGCGCAGGAGTGGCTGCTGGGCTTCCGCTTCGAGCGCCTTGATCCGCCGACCCACCGTGGGATGGCTGACGCCCAGGCGCCGGGCCGCCTCACCCAGGGAGCCCGCGCGTGCGACCGCCAGAAAGATCCTGACATCGCTCCATTCCATCGCCATCAGCCGTTCAAATTTGAACGCGAAATATGCAGGAATGGCAGTGCACAAACAACACTGTTAGTCGCACGATGCCCGCCCCTGCACTGGCGCCTGGCGCTGGCCTGGTCAGTCCGCTGGGCGTGGCGCGTGCCATGCCTTGACCGCCCTGCAGGGACTTGCGGCCTTCACCGGTCGGTACCGCCGATCCCATCTGGAGTCAGACAACTTGAGCAAGTTAAACGGCAAAGTCGCCTTGGTCACAGGCGCTTCAAAAGGCATTGGTGCAGGGATCGCCCGCCGCCTCGCCAGTGACGGGGCGCAGGTCGTCGTCAACTACGCCACCGACAAGCGCGCGGCCGAGCAGGTCGTCGCCGACATCCAAGCCGCAGGTGGGGATGCGATGGCAGTGCAGGCCGATGTCCGCATCCAGTCCCAGGTCCAGGCGCTGGTCCAGGCGACCGTCGAGCGTTTCGGCGGGCTGGATGTGTTGGTGAACAACTCGGGCGTCTATCAGTTCGCCAAGATCGAGGCGAGCACCGAAGCGCTGTACCACCAGCAGTTCGACCTCAATGTGCTCGGGCCACTGCTCGTCACAGGCGCCGCGGTGCCGCTCCTTCGGCAGGGCGCCAGCATCATCAATATCAGCTCGTTCGTCACCCGCAACCTTCCCGTGGAAAAGCGCGATCTACAGCGGGACCAAGGGCGCGATCGACGCGATCACCGGTGTCCTGTCGCGCGAGCTCGGCCCGCGCGGGATTCGCGTCAACGCGGTCAATCCTGGCCTGATCGAGACGGACGGGACCCACGCCGCGGGCGTCATGGGGTCCGACTTCCATGCGTGGAACGTGGCGCAGACGCCGCTGGGTCGCATCGGCCAGGTCGCCGATATTGCATCGATCGTCGCGTTCCTCGCATCCGAGGACGCGGGCTGGGTGACCGGCGAATGCATCGTCGCCTCCGGCGGCATGCGCTGAGGCGATCGCGCACCGCGGCGCGCAGGACAAGGCCCTCCGATGAACAACGCATCCGTCGTCAGCCCAGAGGTGGAGAGCCCCGACTCGCGCCGCTGGATGGCCCTGGTCGTCCTGCTGACCGGCACGCTGCTGCCGCCACTGGATTTCTTCATCGTCAATGTCGCGCTTCCAGCGATTCGTGAGGACTTGCGCGCCTCGCCAGGCGTGTCCCAGCTGGTGGTGTCGGTGTACGCCACCGCGTATGCGGTCACGCTTGTGCTGGGTGGTCGGCTGGGCGATCTGTTCGGTCGAAAGCGCGCGTTCCTGGTGGGCATGGTCGGTTTTGGCGTGGCGTCTGGCGTGTGCGGGCTGGCGCCCTCGGCCGAGGTCCTCGTCGCAGGCAGGCTGCTGCAGGGCATCTCGGCCGCGGTGATGGCGCCGCAGTCGCTGGCGTTCATTCATGCGCTCTTCCAGGCCAGCGAGAAAAATCGCGCGCTCAGTTGGTACGGGGCCACGTTTGGACTCGCATCGGCCGCGGGCCAGCTCCTGGGCGGCGTACTGGTGGCGGCAAGCCCGTGGGGTCTTGGCTGGAGGAGCGTCTTCCTGGTCAACCTGCCCGTCATCGCGGTCGCGATTCCCGCCGCGCTCATCCTGCTTCCCGAGCGCAAGGCCTCGAACCCTGGACGCCTGGATCTGGCGGGCGCGGCGCTGCTGGCGTTGGGCCTGCTCGCCCTGGTGGTTCCCCTCATCGAGGGACGGGAGCGCGCCTGGCCGCTGTGGAGCCTGGGCGCGCTGGCGCTGTCGCCGCTGCTGTTGATGGCCTTCTGGCGCTATCAGAAGGCCTGCGAGCGGACGGGGGCCTCACCGCTGATCTCCCCGACGGCGCTTTCGTCCCGCGCGCTTCGACGCACGCTGCTGGCGACGCTGTTCTTCTATGCACTCGCGGCCTTCTTCCTGATCTTCTCGGTCTATCAGCAAGCGGGGCTGCACCACGGCCCCTTGGCGGCGGGCGTTGCGATTCTGCCGGTTGGCGTGGGACTGCTCCTGGGCGCGCTGAGCGGCCCGCGGGTCGCGCGACGACTTCATGCACGCACGGCCGCGTGCGCCATGAGCCTGGAAGCCGCAGGGCTGACGATCGCCGCGGTGCTGGTGGCAGTTTCCCAGCCTGCATGGCTGCCCATTCCCCTGCTCCTGATCGGCGTTGGCCAAGGTGTCGCGCACCCGGCGCTGGTCCGGCTCAATGTGGACCAGGTGGAAGCGCAGTGGGCCGGGCTCGCGGCTGGCGTGGTCAGCGCCGTGCTGCAGATCAGCGCCGCCCTGTCGGTCGCCCTGGTGGGCGGCGTGTTCTTCTCGATGGTGCCTGATGGCGCCAGCCCACAAGACGTCACCCATGGATTCGCGGTCGCCTCACTGCTCATCGCCGGCTCGCTCGCGGCCGCAGCTGCCTTGAGCTGGCAAGGCACGCAGGCGGACGCCTGCCGCGCGCCCACCCCGAACCAACGATGAGCGCTGTCCGGTGTGTCTCAAGCGCGATTGAACGCATGACCAACCCAACGGCCGCTGCGCTGGAATTCGCCCAAGGCAAAACTTCTGCGATGCCTTGCCTCGCCTTGTCCCTGCCTTGAGGACATGCAAGACGTGCTTTCACGCGCTTGCCTTGACCCCTTGAGCACACTCGAATTTTCCCCATGCGAGGTGCTGCGGTGGCCCGATCGTCGCGTTACGACGCAATTGACTTCACACCAACCAAAGGGGCCGCGCAGGCGGCAAGCCGCGGCCTGACGTTGAGACAGGCGCACGGACGTGGCGGCACGACGGTGGGTGTTGCGCGCGCACGCGATCTCGCTGCACGAAATGCGCTTTCGCCCACGACGATCCGCCGCGTGACCTCGTACTTCGCGCGCCACCAGGTCGACAAGCGGGGCGAGGGCTGGGCCGACCGGAAACACCCCTCGGCTGGCTACATCGCGTGGCGCTTGTGGGGTGGCGATGCGGGAAGGCGCTGGGCGGAGCGGATCGAACAGCGCATGCACAAGGTGGAGGAGCGCTGACATGGCAGCGACCAAGCACGCGCGGAAGGCACCCTGGAAGAAGGCCAGCCCGGCCAAGAAACCCTCGGGGAAGAAGCTTTCCAGCGGCCAAGAGGCAGAGGCCAAATCCCGAGCGAAGAAAGCCGGACGGCCTTATCCCAATCTGGTGGACAACATGGTGGTCGCAAAGAAGGCCACCAAGAAATCAGCGAAGAAAGCCACCAAAAAGACGACCAAGAAGACTTCGAAGAAAGCCACCACAAAGGCTTCGAAGAAGACAACCAAGAAAGCGGCCAAACGCGTGGCCAAGCGCACCAGTGGACGCTCGAAGCAGAAGCCATCCGAATAGAGCGCCACTTATTGGCGATCAAGATGTCCATGGGCCGGTGCGGCACGAGCAGCGCGACGCGCTGGGGAACGCCAGGCGGCAAGCCTGGCCGCTTGGCGTCGTCGGATCTCTCGCAGTGCGGTCAGTGGGCGCCACGCTGGGGCATCCGCCCTTCCTGGTGCGTGCCATGCACATCCACCATGGTCGCACTCGCCGCATTCAAGCCGCGCACTTCGACCGCGCTCCCGTGCGCCTTGAGCTTGAGCACCACGCGATCCAACGCACCCACCGCGCTGATGTCCCAGAAGTGGGCCGCAGAGACATCGATGATCACCTGCGCCGGTGCATGTGCCACATCGAACCCGCTTGCGAACTGGGCCGCCGAGGCGAAGAACACCTGGCCGGAGACGCTGTAGCGACGCGTGTCCCCCTCCTGCGTAATCTCGACCCGCAGCAAGCGCCCCACCTTCCGCGCGAAGAAGAGCGCCGAGAGCAGCACGCCGGTCAGTACACCCTTGGCCAGGTCATGGGTGGCGACCGTCACGATGACCGTCCCGATCATGACGATCGACGAACTCCTGGGATGGATCCGAAGGTTCGCGAACGAGCTCCAGCTGAAGGTGCCGATCGACACCATGATCATCACCGCCACCAGCGCCGCCATCGGGATCTGTTTGACCAAGGGCGCGCCGTAGACGACCAACAGCAGCAGCACGACCCCGGCCACCAGGGTCGAAAGGCGGCTGCGGCCGCCGGACTTCACGTTGATCACGGACTGGCCGATCATCGCGCAGCCCGCCATGCCGCCGATCAGCCCGGACCCGATGTTGGCCAGCCCTTGCCCGGCGCATTCGCGGTTGCGTTGGCTCGGGGTCTCGGTCATGTCCTCCACGATCTGCGTCGTCATGAGTGTTTCCAGCAGCCCGACGACGGCCAGCGTGGCCGAGGTGGGCAGCAGCAGCCGCAGCGTTTCCCACGTGAGCGGCACGTCGGGGAACAGCAAGTGCGGCAGGCTGTCGGGGAGTTGCCCCTTGTCGCCGACCGTGGGGACGTCGATCTTCAGCCATAGGGTGATGGAGGTCATGACCGCGATGGCGACCAGGGGCGCGGGGATGGCATTGGTCAGCCGTGGCAGGCCGTAAATGATGGCCAGCGCACCCAGGCAAAGCGGGTAGACCGCCCAGGGCACGTGGATCAGTTCGGGCAGCTGCGCGAGGAAGATCAGGATCGCCAGGGCATTCACAAAGCCGGTGATCACCGAGCGCGAGACGAACCGCATCAGCGAACCGAGTTTCAGCAGCCCCGCCACGACCTGCAGCACGCCGGTCAGCAGCGTCGCGGCCAGCAGGTACTGGAGCCCATGGTCGCGCACCAGGTCCACCATCAACAGGGCCATGGCGCCGGTGGCGGCCGAGATCATCGCCGGCCGTCCGCCCGCGACGGCGATGACCACACAGATGCAGAAGGACGCGTAGAGGCCGACCTTGGGGTCGACGCCAGCAATGATCGAAAAGGCGATGGCTTCGGGGATCAGCGCCAGGGCGACCACGGCGCCGGAAAGAATGTCGGCACGCACGTTGCCGAGCCACTGCTGACGCAGTGGGGTATCAAATCGCATAGGGAGGACTCCTGCGCTCAGCCAACGGCCGGCGCGATCACAAGGGAAATGCACGAGAAACCTGACCGCATGCGGTGATGCGGCGCGCGAGCGCAATGGGTCAGGGTGGCGTGGTGATCAAGGAGTATCCGGAGCAGTGCGGCAGGACATCGCCGTGCCCCATTCTAACCCAGGCCTGTCTGCGATCGCAGTCCACTCGGGCGTCCGGCGCCTTGTCACGCGCATCGCGGCCGCAGGCCAGGGCATGCGACCTGAAACCGCCCTTTGCATCCCGCGCCATGTTTCGGCTCTTGCCACCGATACGCGTTCTTCGCCTGCGGCCTTCCGCAACCGCACCTCACTGCGATGATGTGCTATGACGGGCGCTGACCAGGAGGGCGATCCCCATGCAGACGCACATGCCGATCTTCGACGCACCCGCTCGATGGAGCGCCCGCCCGTGACGCTCGATGCATGGACGCAGACGCTGGGCGCAGGTCCTCTGCTCGGCATCGCCGCGGGCGCGGTGGCCCTGCTGCTGACGCTCATCATCGTGCTGCGGGTGCACGCCTTCCTGGCCCTGATCCTGGTGTCCCTGCTCACCGCGCTGGCGGCACGTATTCCGCTTGGCGCGATCGTGAACCAGGTCCTGGTCGCCAACTTCGGCAACGCGCTCGGGTCGGTGGCGCTGCTCATCGGACTGGGCGCCATCCTCGGGCGCCTCATCGAGTCCAGCGGTGGCGCGAAGGCCGCAGCCGATCTCATGGTGCGCATCTTCGGCGAGAAGCGCGCGGCCTTTGCGCTGGGCGTGACCTCCCTGCTGCTCGGCTTCCCGATCTTCTTCGATGCCGGGCTCATCATCATGCTGCCCATCATCTTCGCGGTGGCGCGCAGGATCGGCGGCCAGAACCTCCTGCTGTATGGCTTCAGCGGCATCGCGGCCTTCTCGGTCATGCACGTGTTCCTGCCACCGCACCCCGGCCCGGTCGCGGCCACGGAATTCTTCGGCGCCAACCTCGGCATCGTGCTGCTGCTCGGCCTGGTGATCGCCTTCCCCACCTGGTACATCTCCGGGTATCTGTGGGGCCGCTTCGTCAACAAGCGCTTCCCCATGATCGTGCCCGCGTTCTTCGGCACGCTCGACGAAGACCAGCCCAAGCATCCCGCCAAGGCCGGCACGGTCATTGCCGTGCTCCTGCTGCCGCTGGTGCTGATCTTCCTCAATACCGGCCTGGCCGCGCTCGCGTCGGTGGGCATCGTCGATGGCGACGCGACCTGGGTCCAGGCGCTCACGCTCATCGGCACCTCGCCCGTGGCGCTGCTGATGACCGTCCTGGTCGCACTCGTCGTGCTGGGCACCGCGCGCGGCGAGAAAGGCAGCGCGCTGGAGAAGCTGGTCGAAGGCACATTCGGCCCCGTGGCCTCGGTCATCCTCATCACCGGCGCCGGCGGCATGTTCGGCGGGGTGCTGCGCGCGTCCGGGATCGGCAACGCGCTGGCGGGCGTCCTGTCCGACCTGGGCCTGCCTGTCATCCTGGCGACCTACCTGATCGCCGTCATGCTGCGCGTGGCTCAGGGCTCGGCCACGGTCGCCCTGGTCACCACCGCGGGCCTGATGGCACCGGCGGTGGCCGGCGGCGGCTTCAGTAGCATGCAGAGCGCCGCGATCACGCTGGCCGCGGCCGCAGGGTCGGTTTGCGCCAGCCATGTGAACGACTCGGGCTTCTGGCTGGTGGGACGCCTGGTGGGCATGGACGTCAAGACCACCCTGAAGACCTGGACCATCCAGCAGACGCTCGAATCGCTGGTCGCCTTCGCGCTGGTGCTGGTGGTCTATCTGGTTTTCTGAGGACGCTTGCTCGGCGCGCCTGCCGCGAGCGCCAAGCGCCGGCGAGATAGTGGATCCGGTCACGGGCACAACCTTGCTACCGCGGCGGCCACCTCGACTCCGGGCCGAACGCTGCTGACTTATTGCCCGCCTTCGCTCAGGCCAAAGGCCACCTGCCGGGTGTGGTCAGTCCCTATGCCACTGCCCGTCGTCACCTTTGTGATAAGACTGCTTTACGGCGGCCCAGGCGACCCGGTGCGAGGCTTCTTCACGTGATTCGTCTCCGCGCCGATCGGCAGCATCTGCGTACCGATTCCAGGCACTATTGAATGCGTCCTTATAGATGTCCTGGGCATGGGCCGGCGTGTGGCGCGTGACTGAATCTGGAAGTTCTTCTCTGGTTTTATAAGGCATCGCGATGCTCCTTCTTCTTCGGGAAATCGCAGGTCAGCGCTATGCGCTCGGCCGGCAACTTCGCCAAATGGTTCAGTACCGAAGTCCGCGCACAAGTAGAGGCTGCGCGCTGACAATTTCATAAGGAATTCTGGTTAGTTTCCGTCGTCGGTGTCATCACTGTTAGGCTCAAAAAATTCCGACTCCAATTTCGCGACGGGACTCGATTTTCGGTGGGCGGCATACATCACAGGCGCGGAGGAAAGAATCCCTTGAAGCATCTTGGATCGCCCCTGTCCGACGCGCGCGAAGCCCGCGATTGCGGTCCTTAGTACGGAACCTGTGATTCGTAAGCCTGTGCCTGCGACCCGTAGAAAGCATCCCGGGTGTCAACTCCCGCACCAACAATGGGTAGCGAACCCGGGCGAACCACGCCGCGCTGCTGAATTCTTGAGCAGCAAACGGACGCGCCTGTGCGTGAGCGTTCCTATCAGCGGGGTCATTCCTCAAAAATGTGACGCACCCCCAAGCATGGGAGCGCGCCTCTCGCCCATTGCGGCGCGGCGCGCACCCGCTGCCAACTTGGATCAAGGCTCGGCGGAAGCCCGCTTCGTCGCACCAGCGCCCGGGCCGGCCCCCAGGTCGGCGCCGGTGGTGGGATCTCCTTCGGGCTCGGACGCGGTCCGCTTACTAAAAGCTTCAAGCGCAGCCTGCTGCGAAGGCTTCAATGCAACCGACGCCGAACCGTCGCCACCGTCCACGGCCGACTGGGCATCACGATCTTCGACGACCTCCCACTGCGCGCCCTGATTCCAGGGGCCGCGCTCGTTGCCCGCCCCTTGAGACATGTCGAAATAAAGATCGGTGAATGCGGGATCGCCCGGCGCCTTCCCCGGCGGAAAATTCTCCTTGATCGCGTACAGCGCTTTCTCGAACGACTTCTGGTGAGCGATCTCGCGCGTCATGAGGAATGTCAGGGCATCTTTGATTCCTGGATCATCAGTGACCGAGATCAGACGCTCGTACACCATTTGGCGCGCGCCTCTGCGGCAATGTTGGAACGCAGATCCGCAGTTGGCTCACCGATTGTGTCGACGTACGCTGCCGACCATGGCACGCCGCTGGAGTTCACCAGAGCCGGTCCGTTCCCGTAGAGAATCGCTTCGGTCTGACTCGTGCTGCCGCCAGTCAGGAATCGCATATCAGCCGTTTCGACCATTCCCTCAGAAAGTTCGGCCTTCGCGCCCTTGTTGAGCATGGTCACGATCGAGCCGATGATTTCGAGGTGACTCAGCTCTTCGGTGGAGATGTCGAACAACATGTCCTTGCGGCCCGGATCGTCTTCCGAGAGAGCTTGGGTAAAGTAGCGCATCGCAGCCGCTAGTTCCCCTTGCGGGCCGCCGAACTGCTCAAGCAATAAGGTCGCCAACTGGGGGTTCGGCTCGGACACGCGGACCGTGTATTGCAATCGCTTGTTGTGCATGAACATCGTGCTTCTCCTGCCTTGGGCATGAACCTCCACCCTAAGCATTGGCGGTTAGGAGGCGATGACTGCGTGCCCGCATCACCTTCATCGATCTTTTCGGCCTGTCTCCTGGTCGTGCCGAGGATGCGGACACACGCCCGCGCGCACTTTTCGGCTTGCTATCAGCGGCGCCGCAGATACGCGCTAGGGCCTCAGCCAAAAGCGCAGGAAGGCGGCGACCAACCCCAGCGTGAGCACACCGGCCTGCCAGATTCCTGCCATCCAGGCCAGGCGCTGCCATCGCCCACATGCGCCCCATGATCGGTGATACCCCTGAGCGCTGACCTTGTCCTGCTGAAAAGCCCGATATGACCAGTCGGTGTAAGCGATGATGCGCGGAACGATGATCACCGTTCCCACCAGCGTGAACGCCTGGCCCTCCGGCGGGGTGCTGCAGCCTGCCAGATCACGACCGAGCCGGCGACCACGCCCGGTTAGACACCAATCAGCAGGCCGGCACAACCCAGCAGAAACAGCGTCAATGCCATTAGGAACGGTACTCTCGCGGCTGGCACTTCCTCAGGACAACGCGCATCTACACGACGCCTGCTGCCAGCGTTCC
>Ga0222713_10001367_pt1 | contig 27413 bp, 23 predicted proteins | sample C33_649DmetaG_FD_165061 | JGI IMG/M metagenome (GOLD analysis project Ga0222713, IMG submission 165061) | Estuarine water microbial communities from San Francisco Bay, California, United States - C33_649D | ecosystem: Environmental > Aquatic > Marine > Unclassified | place: USA: California... | reverse complement strand
AATCACCTTCCCTATAATCGCTCAATTCATAGTCAAAACTTGCATAACCACTAGAAATAGATTTGATCTTATCGTAAAAATCAAAAACGACTTCGTTTAATGGTAATTCATAAGATAAAACTGCACGATTTCCCGAATAACTTAAACTTTTTTGTTTTCCTCTTTTTTCTTCGCATAATTTCATAATTGAACCCAAGTATTCTTCTGGAAGAATTATAGTTGCGTTAATCCATGGTTCATTAATAGATTTAATAAAATTTGGCTCCGGCATATTTGCAGGGTTTTGTAGATCCATAACTGTACCATCATGTTTGCTAATTTTATAAACAACACCTGGTGTTGTGGTAATTAAATTTAAATTATATTCTCGGTCTAATCTTTGAACGATAATTTCAAGATGAAGAAGTCCTAAAAAACCACATCTAAAACCTAATCCTAGAGCAGCAGAATTCTCGGGCTCATAAACAAAACTAGAGTCGTTTAATTTTAATTTTGCAAGACTGTCTCTTAATAAATTATATTCTGTGCTATCAACTGGAAATAATCCACAAAATACAACTGGCTTGCTAGGTTTAAATCCTGGTAACGGATCTTTTATAGGATTAGAATAATCCGTTATCGTATCTCCAATTTTAGTATCTGAAAGATCTTTAATGCCTGTAACAATAAAACCAATTTCTCCAGGTCCTAAGTATTCCTTATTTTCTGCTTTGGGAGTAAATACACCAACTCTTTCAACTGGATGTCTTGTGTTTGTTGACATCAATAGAATTTCCATTCCTTTTTTAATTGCACCATCTAATATTCTAACCAATATAACTACTCCCAAATAACTGTCATACCAACTATCAACCAGTAACGCTTTTAAAGGCAAATCTTTATTTCCTCTTGGAGCAGGAAGTCTTTCAACGATTGCTTCTAATATTTCATCTACCCCTTCTCCTGTTTTTCCAGAGGCTGTCAAAGCGTCCGAAGTATCAATCCCTATAACATCCTCGATTTGTTTTTTTACTCTCTCAACGTCTGATGCTGGTAAATCTATTTTATTTAAAACTGTTATAATCTCATGATGATTATCCATGGCCTGATAAACATTTGCTAAAGTTTGAGCTTCCACGCCTTGAGTACTATCAACAATAAGCAATGATCCTTCGCATGAAGCAAGTGACCTGTTTACTTCGTAACTAAAATCGACATGACCTGGTGTATCAATAATATTTAATATGTAATTTTTACCATCTTTTTTTGATTTATAATTCAATCTAACTGTTTGAGCTTTTATAGTAATTCCCCTTTCTTTCTCTAAATCCATTGAATCTAAAACTTGAGTTGTCATTTCACGCTCTGTTAAACCTCCACATTTTTGAATTAATCTATCTGCAAAAGTAGATTTGCCGTGGTCGATATGGGCAATAATTGCAAAATTTCTTATATTTTCTTGTGCAGACATTTAGGATCTTAATGTTGCATCAAAAGATTTTTGCATTGTTTGAATTATTTTGTCACTTAATTCATCAATCTCTTTATCGTTTAAAGTTTTGTCTTGTGATTGAATTAATAAATTCAAAGCTACAGATTTTTTATTCTTTTCAATATTCCCTCCTTGAAAAACATCGAATATTCTTATTTTTTTTATTAGTTTTTTATCTACATTAAGCAACATATTAATAATTTTTTCTGCTTCAAATTTTTTATCGATAATAAATGCAAAATCTCTTTCAATTTTTTGAAAATTCGAAACTACATATTTATTTTTTTTTTCTGTATTTTGCTTATTGATAAATGGAATATTATTTAAGAAAATTTGAAAACCAAAAATTGATCCATTTTTAATGTCAAATTCTTTAACAATTCTAGGATTGATTTCTCCAAAATTAGCAATTGGTAACTGTTTATTAGAGTTTAAATAAAATTTTCCTGATCTGCCTGGATGATAATACGATTCAGATTCCTGAATAACCACTAACTCTTGTTCGTGAATTCCAAGTTCAAGTAAAGTTTTATAAACACAATCTTTAATTTCAAAAACATCAACGTCTTTATCTTTTTCTAACCAATTTTTTCTATAAATTTTTCCAATTTGAATTCCTCCAATAACAGCTATTTGCTCTCCTGGTTTTGAGCCAAAAAATACTGGTCCACATTCAAATATTTTTTGATCTTCAAAATTTCTATGAATATTATTTTTAATATGAATTAAAAGATTTGAAAAAATAGAAGATCTTAAAGTGTCTAAATCATTAGAAATTGGATTGGTAATTAATAAATTTTTGTTATGTTGGCCAAATAAAGAATCAATTTTTGAATTTGTAAAAGAATAAGTAATTGTCTCCATAAAACCTTTGTTAGCTATAGACCTTTGTGCAAATCGATATAATTTTTGCTTTCCTGTTAAAATGTCTTTTGAACTATCCGCTTCTGGCTTAATAAGCTGAATTTTATCATAGCCTCTAATTCTTATTAACTCCTCAACTATATCAACTTCTTCCTTAATGTCCGGACGCCAAGTTGGGATATTTATTGAATATGTATTTTTACTTTCTTTAAATTTAAACCCTAGATTATTTAGAATTTTTTTAATTTCAGTTGATGAAATTTTACTTCCAATAACTCTTTCAAATTTATCTAAATTAAATTTAATTTGTTTATTTTTAAAACTACTTTCTCCAGAAATAATAATATTACTTATTTTCCCCCCACATAATTTATTAATAATTTTTGCTGCAAGTTTTAATCCATATTCCATAATGTTGGGATCAACTCCCCTTTCAAATCTAAATTTAGCATCAGAATTAATGCCTAATTTTTTGGCAATTTTTGATATCTTAACTGGATCAAACAAAGCAGATTCTAAAAAAATATTTTTGGTATCTAAAGAGATTGACGAGCTTTCTCCACCAATTACACCTCCTAAACCAAGAATTTCTTTGTCATTAGTAATCAGACATGCGTCTTCCTCTAGTGAATATTTATTTTTATCTAATGCTAAAAACTTTTCTCCCTTTTTAGATGAGCGTACAGTAATTTTTCTATCAACTTTATCAGCATCGTATGCATGTAGAGGTCTATTTAAATCAAGCATGATATAATTTGTAATATCAACAACAGCTGAAATTGGACTCATTCCGATAGAAATTAATTTATCTTTTAACCATTTTGGACTTTCTGTATTTTTAATTCCTTCAATGTAGCAGTGAGCAAATGAAGAACATCCAGAATTAGGCTGAATAATAACTTTAAAAGGATTTTTAATATTAGTTTTTAATTTAATTTCTTCTAAATCGATTAACTTTCCAAGACCTGCTGTTGATAAATCTCTTGCAATGCCTCTTACTCCTAAACAGTCAGATCTATTAGGAGTTACAGATATATCAATTGCTGGCTCGCTATTATTTTTAAAATAACTATTTCCGATTTTAAACTTTTTTGAATCTAATTCAGTAATTCCCTGACTTTCATCAGATAAACCTAATTCAGATTCAGAACAAAGCATTCCATAAGAATCGACGCCTCTAATATTAGTAACTTTAATCTTAAGTTGATTTTTTGGAATAATGGCCCCTGGTCCTGCATAAACAGTTATTAAACCATCTCTAGCATTTGAGGCACCGCAAACAACTTTTAGTATTTTTCCAGAGCCAATATCAACATCGCATAATTTTAATTTATCTGCATTTGGATGTTTTTCTGCCTTAATAATTTTTGCTACTAAAAAAAAATTATTCTTGTCTGTTGTTCCAACACTTTCAACTTCGAGCCCTATATTATTTAAAGTTGAAACAATCTCTTTAATATTTGCGCTTGTTTTTAAATGATCCTTTAACCAAGAAGAAGTTATTTTCATCTACTAAAACCTCTATAATTTGCTGGTATATCCAATGGATCAAATCCATAATGTTCTAACCATCTAACGTCTGTTTCAAAAAAAGATCTTAGATCATTTATTCCATATTTAAGCATAGCTAATCGATCAATTCCGATACCAAAAGCATAACCTTGATAAATTGAAGTGTTTACTTTGCAATTTTTTAAAACATTAGGATGAACCATTCCGCAACCTAATATTTCAAGCCACTTGTCTCCTTCACCAATAACAATTTTTCCATCTTTTAATTCATAACCAATATCAACTTCTGCTGATGGTTCAGTAAAAGGAAAGTGACTGGGTCTAAATCTCATTTTAATTTTATCTACTTCAAAAAACTTCCTGATAAAATAATCAAGAACTCCTTTTAAATGTCCCATGTTTACATTTTTATCTATATGCAAACCTTCAACTTGATGAAACATAGGAGTGTGGGTTTGGTCGCTATCACATCTATAAGTTCTTCCAGGTGCAATAATTTTAAATGGTGGCTTTCCTGATAACATAGTTCTTATTTGCACTGGTGAAGTATGAGTTCTTAATAAAATCTCTTTGTCCTGACCTAAATAAAAAGTGTCATGCATATCCCTTGCTGGATGATGCGGTGGAGTATTTAATGCTGTGAAATTATTATATTCATTTTCAACATCAGGTCCCTCTGCCACTGAAAATCCTATTTCCCCAAAAATAGCTGTTACTTCATCAATGACTTGCGTAACTGGATGAATTTTTCCAAAAGAAATGGGCCTTCCTGGCAAGGTAACATCAATTCTATCCTCTGATAATTTTTTATTAATCTCTTTTTGTTCAAAGAGACTTATTTTGGAATTGATAAGATTGTTAATATTGTCTTTTAATTTATTTAGATTTGAAGCAAAATTTTTTCTATCTTCTCCTTGAAGAGTTGTAATTTTTTTAAAAAGTTCGCCTATCTTTCCACTTTTACCAAAAGCTTCTGATTTTATTTGTTCAATTTTTTGAAGATTATCGGACTGATCTATTTTAGATTTAAATTCTTTTTCTAAATGTAAAATTTCATCCATGATGATCTACTAGTATTTATGAAACTAGTTTTCTAATTTAGGCTAGACTGTACCTTTTTTACGATGGATTTAAAAGCCTCTGGATTTTGATAAGCTAAATCTGCTAAAATTTTTCTATCAATAGAAATCTTTGTTTTATTAAGACCGTTAATAAATTTAGAATAAGTTAAACCTTGCTCTCTAACGCCAGCATTAATTCTTTGTATCCAAAGTGATCTAAAATTTCTTTTTTTAGCTCTGCGATCTCTATAAGAATATTGTAAAGATTTTTCTACTGATTGCTTAGCAGTTCTAATTGTATTTTTTTTTCTTCCGTAAAAACCTTTGGCAGCCTTGAAAACTTTTTTATGTTTTGCGTGACTGGTTACCCCTCGTTTAACTCGTGACATAAATTATCCTCTTAGACTATTTGGCATGTAAGATTTAACAATCTTAGCATCAGGTTTTGACATAATCGCCATTCCTCTTTGTCTTCTAATTTGAGAATTGGTTCTTTTTATCATGCCGTGTCTTTTTCCAGCTTGAGGCATTTTTACTTTGCCTGTTGCTGTAATTCTAAATCTTTTTTTAGCTGAGCTCTTAGTTTTAATCTTATACATAAAATAAATACCTGCGGTTTATACTAATATTAAAGATGAAAAACAATAAGTATGAAAGTGAAGAAACTGCTATTTTAATGGCTGAATAATGAAGGTCATTTGCTTGCCTTCCATTTTTGGAGCCTGTTCAACTTTACCCGTTATTTTTAAATCGCTTACTATTCTATCTGCAAGATCTTGGGCTAGTTTTAAATGCTGCATTTCTCTTCCTTTAAACTTAATTGTAAATTTTACTTTATCTCCTTTAACTAAAAATTTCTCAGTGGCTTTCATTTTAAAATTATAATCATGAACATCTGTTCCTGGTCTCATTTTAATCTCTTTAAGAGTTACAACTTTTTGTTTCTTTTTTGCTTGGCTAGCTTTTTTTTGTAACTCGTATTTATATTTTCCAAAATCAGTTATTTTGCAAACTGGTGGTTTTGCATTTGGAGCAATTTCTATTAAATCTAAACCCTGCTCTTTTGCTGTCATTAACGCATCATTTAAAGAAACGATTCCAATATTTTGACCATCGCTTCCTATTAACTGAACGTCAGTTGCTCTAATTCTATCGTTTACTTTTGGTCCACGATTTGAAGAACTATTGGACCTAAAATTACTTCTGTTGTTTTGAAAATTTTGATTAATAACTATACTCCTAGATTTTTGGTGCTAAAGATTCTTTAACTAATAAATCCACAGCTTCTTTTAAAGGTAATGTATCTTGTTTTTCTTGGCCAAGTCTTCGAAGTGTAATTGACTGACTCTCTTGTTCTTTAGATCCACAAATCATTAAAATTGGAGTCTTAGATAAAGAGTGTTCTCTAATCTTGTAGTTAATTTTTTCATTCTTAAGATCGATAATATTCCTTATTTTGTTTTTATCAAGTTCAGCTGATACTTTTTTTGCATAATCATCAAATTCTTGAGAAATTGGAAGTATTGCAACTTGTTTAGGTGACAACCATAAAGGAAGTTTGCCTGCATAATGTTCAATTAAAATACCAATAAATCTTTCAAGCGATCCAAATAATGCTCGGTGTAACATGACAGGATTCTTTTTAGTTCCGTCTTTATCAATATAAGTAGCGCCCAATCTTCCTGGTAAATTTAGATCTACTTGTAAAGTTCCACACTGCCAGTCTCGACCAATTGTATCTCTTAAAACAAATTCAATTTTAGGACCATAAAATGCTCCTTCGCCTTTATTAATAGAATAATCTAGTTTTGAAGCTTTGACTGCTTCTAATAAAGCCGCTTCCGCTTTGTCCCATAGTTTATCATCTCCAACTCTTTTTGCTGGGCGATCTGAATATTTTAAAATTACATTTTCAAAACCAAAAGCTTTATAAATATCTAAGATCAGCTTAGTAACTTTCAATGACTCTTCTGTAATTTGATTTTCAGTACAAAAAATATGAGCATCATCTTGTGTGAAAGATCTAACTCTCATTAATCCATGTAAAGATCCTGAGCTTTCGTAACGATGAACTTTGCCAAATTCTGATAATTTTAAAGGTAGATCTCTATAACTTTTAAGTCCTTGGTTAAAAATTTGAACACAGCCAGGACAATTCATAGGTTTGATCGCAAAAACTCTCTCATCTGGAGTTTTTGTTGTATACATATGTTCTTGAAATTTTTCCCAATGACCGGATTTTTCCCATAATGTTTTATCTAAAATATCAGGTGTATTTACTTCTCGATAACCTGCTTCGGTTTGTCTTTGACGCATAAAATCAATAAGAGATTGAAATAATTGCCAACCTCCTTCATGCCAAAATACAGCTCCTGGGCTTTCTTCTTGGAAATGAAATAAATCCATAACTTTTCCAAGTTTACGATGATCTCTTTTTTCAGCCTCTTCTATTCTATGTAAATATTCATCTAACTCTTTTTTATTTCTCCAGCTTGTTCCGTAAATTCTTTGAAGCATTTCATTATTTGAATCTCCTCGCCAATAAGCTCCTGCAAGTTTTGTCAGTTTAAATGCTTTGCCTATTTTTCCAGTAGAAGTTAAGTGTGGTCCTCTGCATAGATCATGCCACTTACCGTGAAAATAAATTGAAATTTCTTCTTTAGTTGGAATGCTATTTATTATTTCAGCTTTATAAAGCTCTCCTTTTTTTTTAAAATGTTCTATTGCTTTTTCTCTGTCCCAAACTTCTCTTGTTGTGGGTTCGTCCCGATCAATAATTTCTCTCATCTTCTCTTCAATTTTTACTAAATCTTCATCGGTAAAAGGTTTCTTTCTAGAAAAATCATAATAAAAACCATTTTCAATAACTGGACCAATAGTAACTTGAGTGTCTTTGAATAGTTCTTGAACTGCCATAGCAAGAACATGTGCGGTGTCGTGTCTTATAACTTCCAATCCGTAATCATCTTCAATTGTAATGATTTGTACCGTAGAATCTTTTTCAATAAATGAGCTTAGATCCTTAAAGCTATCATTTACTTTTATAACTAAAGCTTTTTTTGCAAGTGAAGGACTAATAGTTTTTGCTATCTCATGTCCATTAACTTTTCCTGGAAATTGAAGTTTTTTTCCATCTAAAAGCGTGATGTTAAGCATGTCTCTTATTAAACTAAGGATTTATAAATTTCTAGTGTTTTAGAGCACATTTGATCTACCGTATAATTATTAATAACATTAGCTCTACCCTTTGCTCCTAAATCTTTTAAAAAACTTTTATCTTTTTTTGAAATTTCAATAATCATCTTCGCCAAATCTTTTTCATCATCAGATTTAAATAGCCAGCCTGTTTGTCCATCAATAATTGTTTCATTGGAACCGCCAATATTACTTGCTAGTATTGGTTTTTCCATTGCTTGTGCTTCTACTGCCACTCTACCAAATGCCTCTGGTTCAATAGAAGCTGATAATACTAAATTACAAGCGTTATAAGCTGATGGCATAAAAGATTCGTGTGAAACAATCTTTACATTCTCTTCTAATCGGTGCTCTCTGATAAAATCTAAGAGATATTCTCTATATTCAGTTCTACCTTGATCGTCGCCAAGTATAATTGCACTAATACTATTTAATAAATTTTCTTGTTTAAGAAACAATAAAGTATTTAAAAAAAGAAACTGTCCTTTCCAAAAAGTTAATCTGCCTGGAAGTAATATTAAAAAATTATTACTGGAAATACCCCAACGCGTTCTAACACTATTCAGTTCTTCAATATTTGAATTTTTTGGGTTAAAATAATTAATATCAATTCCTCTTGGTATAAGAAAAATCTCTTTCGAGTAATTATAATTATTTTTTATATGCTCAAAAATGAACCTTGAGCCGGCTATGACAGAGTTGCCTCTTAGCATAACTGAATTGTAAAATTTTTTTAAAGGATTGTTAAAATTATAAGTACCATGAAAAGTAGATATCAAAGGTACTCCTAATAATTTACTTGCAAAATAACATGACCAAGCCGGAGCACGACTCCGAACATGAATAATGTTAATTTTATAAAAAAAAACAATAAATAAAATTACAAATATATTAAAAAAAATTACAAATGGGTTTTTGCTCTGGACTGAAAACTTGAAAATTTTTACTTTGGTTTGATCAATATTTTTAATTTGTTCTCCTCCTGAACATAAGATTGCAGAAAAGTAATTTTGGTTAGCGATATATTGTCCAATATCTTTGCAGCCTGTTTCTGCACCACCCACATCTAGTCTTGGAATAACTTGCAGTAAACGAATTTTTTTATCCATTGAATTAATATGCTATACTTTTAAAAATGAATAATCCAAAGCAAAATTTTTTTTTAACAAATAATAATCAAAAAATTCATTACAAATTTATTAATAATAAAAGTCAAACTACAATTATTTTTCTTCACGGGTTAATGTCGAATATTCAAAGTAAAAAAGCTAAATACTTAAAAAATTTTTCCAATAAAAATAAAGTAAACTTATTATTATTTGAATATAGCGGCCATGGAAGATCTTCAGGTCAATTTATAGATTTTAGTATTAAAAATTGGGTAGAAGATTCAAGATTAATTATAAAAAGATTAATCAAAAAAAATAAAATAATTCTTATTGGTTCAAGTATGGGTGCTTGGATTGGAATACTGTTAATTAAATATTTTTATAAAAGAATTAAAGGGGTTATCGGTATTGCTGCTGCTCCTGATTTTACTAAAGAATTAATATGGAAAAAGTTAAATATTGTCGAAAAAAATAAAATAAGAAAAGATAAAATCTATAAATTAAAAAGCAGTTATAATAATTTTTATCCTATAACTAAAAAATTTATATTTGATGCGGAAAAACTCTTAGTTCTTAATAAAAAAATTAAATGCAATTTCCAAGTTGAACTATTGCACGGCCTCAAAGACTCTTCTGTTCCTTGGTTTTATTCAATAAGATTAATAAAAACTTTAATAAGTAAAAAATTAAATTTAACAATTATTAATGATGGAGATCACTCTTTATCAAGGGCTAAAGATTTAAAAAAATTAGATTTAGCGATTAAAAATATTATTTAAAATACTTTTAAAGCCTTCTTTATACGTTGGGAAATATAATTTTACTTTTAAATTTTTTTTAATTTTCGCATTGCTAACTTTTTTTGAATCTTTATAGAAACTTTTCATTTCACCTTCATTTAAAGATTTAAAAAGCATAGGAGATGGCGTTTGGATTCCCATTAAACTGCAAGCATAAGATATAGTTTCGTCATAAGAACATGGCATATTATCTGCTACATTATAAATTTCTCCAGATTTTGAATGACTTAAAGATTTAAACAAAACTTGAGCTATATCAGCAACATGAGTTCTTGAAAAAAAATGATTATTTTTTTTAACGTAACGAACTTGCCCATTTGTTAATCGTAAAAATATATTTCTTTCTGGAGAATAAATTCCTGACAATCTAAATATTCTTGTTGGAACAAACTGGTATCGATTTAATTTTAACCATTCATTCTCGGCTACAATTCTATTTATTCCTGTATCGTTATTAGTTAACAATTTACTTTTTTCATTAACCCATTTTCCATCATGATCCCCATAGACACTCGTTGACGAAAGATATCCTAACCATTTAATTTTTTTATTTAAAGAGATTTCGTTATAAAAGTTTTCAATAACAAAATCTTTCCTATCTCTTGGTGGAATCGAAACTAATACATGACTTGCATCTAAAATATATTTTTTAATTTTTTTATCAAATTTGTTATTATCAAAATAAAAATTTTTATAATTAATATTTAAAAATTTTTTATTTGAACTTTTAGATCTAGAAGTTGTAATTAAATTAATTTTATATTTGTTTTTTAATAACTCTTTTACAAAGTATTTTGCCGTTAAACCAAAACCAAAACAAACTAAACTAATTGATTTAGACCGCTTTTCCATGAACTGCCTTATTCGATAATGGTTGTTTTAACTTATTTAACATTTCTTTAGGGCAAACTTGATAAAAATTACTCTTTTCATTACTCCATTGTTGAATAATTTTTTTTGAATAAACTGATTGAGTTTCTTTTTCATGTAATTTTATTAAATTTAAAAGAAAGTCATTCCAATAATCTGTTTCAATTCTTTGCCAAATAACAGAAGAAGGATTTACATAGTTCTCAAAGCTATTTTCTGGATCATAAACAAATGCCATCCCACCTGTCATTCCTGCTGCAAAATTATCTCCTACTTCTCCTAATATAACAACGGTGCCACCGGTCATATACTCACAACCATTTGTTCCGCATCCCTCAATAACAGCCTCAGCTCCTGAATTTCTAACTGCAAACCTTTCCCCTGCTTGTCCTGCCGCAAGCAACAACCCTGATGTTGCTCCATATAAAACAGTGTTTCCAATAATTGTATTTTTTGAAGTTTGTATTTCGCTGTTAGAGGCTGGTTTTATAATTATTTTTGCACCAGACAATCCTTTGCCAACATAATCATTTGCATCGCCTGTTACTTCTAATTTAATTCCTGAAACTCCAAATGCCCCCAAAGATTGTCCCGCAGAACCTCTTAATTTAATTAAAATATGATCGTCAGATAATTTTTTATTTTTAAACTGGGTTGTAATTATTGAACTTAGTCTTGTTCCAACAGATCTATGAGTATTTTTTACTGCATAACTTAATTGAAACTTTTGTCCTTTCTCGATTAAAGAAAGTGAATCTTTTATAATTTGTTTATCTAAACTATCAGGGACTTCTTTTCTTTCTCTTTTTAAGCAATATCTTGGATTTTCTCCGGGGTCTGCTTGAACTAAAAGAGGATTTAAATCTAAATCATCTAAATTAGCGGATCCTCTACTTACTTGTTTTAACAAATCTGTTCTTCCAACGATTTCATTTAAAGATTTAAAACCAAGACTTGCTAAAATTTCTCTTACTTCTTCAGCTATAAATGAAAATAAATTAACAACCTTTTCTGGTGTTCCTGTAAATTTTTTTCTAAGCTCTTCATCTTGGGTACAAATTCCAACAGGACAGGTATTAGAATGACATTGTCTAACCATTATACAGCCCATCGCTATTAATGAAGTTGTCGCTATTCCAAAATCATCTGCTCCCATCATTGCGGCCATAACAACATCTTTACCTGTTTTAATTCCTCCGTCAGTTCTTAAAATAACTTCATGTCTTAAACCGTTTAAAGTTAAAATTTGATTGGCCTCTGTTAAGCCGATTTCCCAAGGAAGTCCTACATACTTCACACTTGTTAATGGGGAAGCTCCTGTTCCGCCTGAATGTCCACTAATTAGAATTACATCTGCTTTTGCCTTTGCAACTCCTGCAGCAATAGTTCCTATTCCTGTTGATGAAACTAATTTAACTCCAATTTTTGCTTTAGGATTTATTTGTTTTAAATCGTAGATAAGTTGTGACAAATCTTCGATTGAATAAATATCATGGTGAGGTGGTGGAGATATTAGGGTAACACCTGGCGTAGAATGTCTCAAAGTTGCAATTTCGGCGGTCACTTTAAATCCCGGTAACTGACCTCCTTCTCCAGGTTTTGCTCCTTGAGATATTTTAATTTCTATTTCATCACAATTATTCAAATATTCTGCTGTTACTCCAAATCTAGCTGAGGCAATCTGTTTAACTCTTGAATTTGCATTATCGCCGTTCTCTTTTGGTATTGCCCTTTTTGCATCCTCTCCTCCTTCTCCGCTACATGATGCGCCTCCAATTCTGTTCATAGCAATTGCTAAAGTTTCATGTGCTTCTTTTGAAAGCGCACCTAAAGACATGCTTCCGCTTCCAAATCTTTTTCTAATATTTGTAATAGACTCTACCTCTTCAATTAGAATTGGTTTTTTAATTAAGTTAAAATCTAAAAGATCTCTAAGATTTAAAGGATGTTGATCATTAATAATTTTTGAATATTTTTTATATAAATCATAAGAGTCTGTTGCGACTGCAGTTTGCAACATATGCATAGTCATTGCCTGATTGGAATGTTGCTCTCCGCCTTTTCTAAATTTATAAAATCCACCAATTGGTAAACTAATAACGTTGCCTCTAAACGCTTTTTGATGTTGAGTTCTAATCATTTGTTCAATTCCAGAAACTCCAATACCAGAAATTTTTGAATACATTCCTGGAAAATATTCAGCAACTAAAGCTCTGCTTAATCCAAGACCGCTAAAATTTAAACCGCCTCTATAAGAGCTAATGACAGAAATGCCAAGTTTAGACATTACTTTTAACAATCCATCATTGACTGCTTTAATATAATTGTTAACGCACTCAGTAAAAGTCAGTTTCTCAAAAATATTTTTTTGATGTCTTTGGTAAATACAATCAAATGCCAAATACGGATTAACTGTTGTAGCGCCTACACCAATTAAAACTGCAAAATAATGAACATCTAAACATTCTGCTGATTTAACATTTAATGAAGTGAATTTTCTAAGTCCATGATTAACTAGATGGGTTTGCACTGCACCTGTTGCAAGAATAATCGGAATTCCAATTCTCGTTGCTGAAATCTTCTCATCGGTTAGAATAATATGTTTAGCTCCTTCTCTAACTGCTATCTCTGCTTCTGTCTGAATTCTTTTTAATTCCTTTTTTAAGTTAACCTTTGAGTCTTCAGAGTCAAATGTGCAATCTATTTCTTTGTATTCATCATTCAAAACTTCAAATAATTTTTTAAATTGTGCATTGGATAATATTGGGCTTTCTAAAAGATAACTTTTTTTATTAAACAAATCTTCGCCTAAAATATTTTGTAAATTTCCAATTCTTGTATTTAAGGACATCACTCTATTTTCTCTTAAAGAATCGATTGGAGGATTTGTTACTTGGCTAAAATTTTGTCTAAAAAAGTGTGATAAAGGCCTATAAATATCAGATAAAACAGCTGTTGGTGTATCATCGCCCATTGAGCCAACAGCCTCTTTTTGATCCTCCACCATTGGATGCAAAATCATCTCTAAATCTTCAATAGAAATACCAGCTGCGTATTGTTTTTGTCTTAATTTATCTCCTTCAAAAGAATTAAACTCTTCTAAATTGTTAAATTTTTTACTAATCTCAATTAAATTCTGACTAAATTTTTTGTAAATAGGATTTCTAGATAATAAATCTTTGATTTTTTTATCATTATAATAAACGCCTTCGTCAAGATTAACTGCTATCATTTGTCCAGGACCTACTCTGCCTCTATAAATAATGTTTTCTTCTTGAACTGGAACCATTCCAGTTTCTGATCCTGCAAATAAAATTTTATCTTTTGTAATTGTATATCTTAAGGGTCTTAAACCATTTCTGTCTGTTGCTGCTAAAATCCAATTACCATCGGTTGCTGCGATTGCGGCCGGACCATCCCAAGGTTCAATGACAGAATTTAAATAATTGTACATGTCTCTGTAAGCTTGCGGAATAATTTTGCTTCTCTTAGACCATGCTTCTGGCATCAACATCATTTTAACAAGAGGCAACGATCTTCCTGATCTTGTTAACAATTCAAAAACAGCATCGAGACAAGCTGTGTCTGAACTTCCAGATTTTAAAATTGGTTTTAAATCATCAATGTTTGGATATAAATTAGACTCAAGTCCTTGCTCATGAGTCTTCATCCAATTCACATTTCCTTTTAAAGTATTAATCTCCCCATTGTGAGCTAAAATTCTAAAAGGTTGAGCAAGTTCCCAGCTTGGAAAAGTATTCGTTGAATATCTTTGATGAAAAATTGAAAATCTAGAAATAAATCTTTTATCTAATAGATCTGGATAAAAATCTGATAAATGTTCAGCGAGAAACATTCCTTTATAGATTATTGATCTTGAACTAATTGATGAAATATAAAAATCTTTTAATTGCGACTGGGTAATTTTTTTTTCAATTTTTTTTCTTACAATATAAATATTTTTTTCTAATTCTTCTGTACCTGTTTTTTCTATTGGAGAAAATAATATTTGCTCAATTTCTGGTCTTGTATCATTTGCTTTAATACCAAGAACTTTTGCTTTTACAGGAACGTGTCTCCATCCAAAAATATAAAAATTATTAGACAATAATTCATGTTCAACAATAGTTCTGCAAGCTTCTTGTGCTCCATAATCATTTCTAGGTAAAAAAATCATACCAACACACAATTGGTCGTTTTTATGAGTATGATGTCCTGTAATTTTTATTTGTTCTTCAAAAAAATCTTTTGCTAACTCCACGTGAATTCCAGCACCATCACCTGTTTTTCCGTCCTTATCTACTGCGCCTCTATGCCAAACAGCTTTGAGAGCTTCGATCCCATTTTCAACTACTTCTCTTCTTGGTTTTCCATCGATTGAAGCAACAAAACCAACCCCGCATGCATCATGTTCATCCTCTTTATTATAAACCCCTGCTTTAATAAGTTTTTGTAAATTTTGATCTAAAATTTTCATAAATAATTAAGCAACCAATCTTTTTTTTGATGATTTAGAAATTTTATTTTTTAAATAAATGTCCATTGCTTCTGCTGCATCTCTTCCATCTTTAATAGCCCACACAACTAAAGATGCTCCTCTAACGATATCTCCGGCTGCAAAAACTCCATCTAAATTTGTTTGCATTGTTTTAAGATCTATTTTGATAGTTCCCCATTTGGATACGTCAAGTTTTGGTTCTGAAAATAAACTTGGAATATCTTCAGGATCAAATCCTAAAGCTTTAATTACCATATCTGCTTTAATTTTAATTTCAGACCCTTTAATAATTTCTGGTGTTTGTCTTCCAGTTGCGTCTGCTTCTCCTAATTTCATTTTATTAAGAACAACTTCCGTCACTTGTCCATTTTTTCCAATAAATTCTTTTGGATTTGTAAGCCATTGAAAATCTACTCCTTCTTCTTCAGCATTAGCAACCTCTCTTGCTGAGCCTGGCATATTTTTTTTATCTCTTCTATATAGACATTTCACTGATTTAGCGTTTTGCCTTATTGAAGTTCTAACGCAATCCATTGCTGTATCACCTCCTCCTATTACAACAATATCTTTTCCTTCAGCATTCAAATATCCGTCATCAAACATTTTAACTTTGTCACCTAAACCTTTTTTGTTTGAAGCTGTCAAAAATTCCATTGCTGGGTAAATATTTTTAAGATTTGATCCTGAAATTTCTACCTCTCTAGCTTTGTATACTCCTGTTGCAATTAATATTGCATCATGCTTTTTTTTAAGCTCAGATAGAGTTGCATTTTTTCCAACTACAAAATTTAATTCGAATTTGATTCCGCCATCTTTTAAAAGTTTTGTTCTTCTTTCAACAATATTTTTTTCTAATTTAAAATTAGGAATACCGTAAATTAATAATCCACCTGGTCTATCGTATTTGTCATAGACCGTAATTTCATATCCAATTTTTCTAAGCTGCTCTGCAGCCGCTAGACCTGCTGGCCCTGCGCCTATAATGCCAACACTTTGTCCTAAATTTTTTTTAACTTTAATCGGTTTTACCCAGCCCTCTGCGAAAGCAGTGTCGGTAATAAATTTTTCTATTGAACCAATAGTAACTGTCCCGTGCCCCGCTCTTTCAATTACACAATTTCCCTCACAAAGTCTGTCTTGAGGGCATATTCTCCCACAAACCTCTGGCATATTATTAGTTGCTGAAGAAATTTCATAAGCTTCCTCTAATCTGCCTTCAGCTGTTAACTTTAACCAATCAGGAATATTATTTGAAAGAGGACAGTGAATTTGACAGTAAGGAACTCCGCACTGTGAACATCTGCTAGATTGTTCTTCTGCTTTTGGAGCAATATAATTTTTATAAATTTCAGAAAAGTTTTTAACCCTTTGAGATGGGCTCAATTTTTCAGGAGTCTGCCCTTTTGTATTAACGAACTTGAGCATTTTTTCTGACATTAATTAAAACCTCTAAAATTACTATTTTTCTGTATTATTCACATAAAAGCTATATTTTTAAAAGATAAATTAGGTCAGTAATAATGAATCAATTTATGTAATTTATTAACTAACTAGCAAAATTAATGTTTTTTATTGATATTCAATTAATAATTGTAAGCAATGTTTAACTAATAATTAAATTTATAAAGCTATCTGCCTAGACTAAAGCTTTAACTATGGATGAATTTATCAAAATAATAATTCTTGGAATCGTTCAAGGTATTGCAGAATTTTTACCAATCTCATCCAATGCACATCTTATTATGCTGGAGCAGTTATTAGATTACCATAATCATAATGAAATTTTAAATCTTGTTTTTCACTTAGGTTCTTTACTTGCAATTATTACTTATTTTTTTTCAGAGCTTTTAGGATTGTTAAAAAAACCAAAAATGATTTTTAATATAATTGCTGCAACTATACCTGTAATTATTGTTGGATATTTTGTTCATAAATTTCGCCTTATAAATTATGGATATTTTTCAATAAAAATAATTGCTATTACTTTAATTATTTTTGGGATTCTTTTATTTGTTAGCGACAAGATTAGTCATTCGAAAACATTGTATAAAGATCTTAATTTAAAAAGTTCTTTAGTAATTGGAATGTTTCAAATTATCTCTCTTATACCTGGCGTAAGTAGATCAGGCATTACTTTAACGGCAGGACGTTTTTTAGGATATTCAAGATTTGAAGCTGCAAAATTTTCATTCTTTTTATCAATACCAACAACTGCTGGGGCTTGTTTTCTCGGAATTATAGATTTAATTAAAACAAATAATTCAGATTTAAATTATATTGCGATAGTTGCTTTTATTACTTCTTTTCTATCTTCTTATCTTACAATAAAATTCTTTTTATCTTTTATATCTAAATTTAATTTAAATATTTTTATTTATTACAGAATTATTCTTGGTACATTTATATTGTTATTTCTTTAGCGAATAACCTGACTAAAAATATAATTAGGCAATATTATTTCAACAGTTCTTGTTGATATTCCAAGCTCTTTAAAGCCCGGATATTGATTTGAACAAATATTATCCGATTTTAATATTTCTAACTGATCTTCTGTAAGTAAAGGATTAGGCAATAATTGCATTATTTTTGCTTGAACTCTTGCCACAAAGTCTGGAAGTTCTATTATAAATCTTTTCTTTTTTAACGATACAAGCAAAGTCTCTATTAATTCTTTAAAAGTATAAATTTTAGGACCACCTAATTCATAAACTTTATTAGGATTAATCTGCTCTATAATTTTAATAATAGCATCAGTAACATCTCCAACATAACATGGTTGAAATTTTGTTTTGGCTCTTGCAAGAGGAATAATAGGTAAAAGATTTATTAATTTATTAAATAAATTAAAAAAATTATCATTTGTTCCAAATACAATACTAGGACGTAAAATAATTGAATTTTTAAAGTTATTAACAACTGCTTCTTCACCTTGAAATTTAGATCTAATGTATAAAGAGTTAGAATCTTTATTTGCCCCTAATGCAGAGATATGAATAAATTTTTTAGTAACTTCTTTATCTAAAATACTTGTCAAAAATTTTGGAAATAAATGATGTACATAATCAAATTTTTGATTTTTTTTCTCAAACAAAACTCCTATACAATTAATTACAATCTCTGAGCTCTTAATAAATTCATTAAGATTTGAAAAATCAAAAAAATTAAACTTCAAAACTTCAATTTGTCCAGGTTCTCCCATGGGTTTTAGATAGCCGTGAAGATATGGATTTCGTGTTGGAACGATTATTTTAAAACCTTTTTTTGCAAGTTTACCTATTAGATTTCGACCTATAAATCCTGTGCCGCCGAAGACTGTTATTGTCTTTTTTTCTGCCATTGTTTAATCATAATAATTAACGATAATACCTTTTATTTAACAATAGTATGAAAGTCAAAATCCATAAAAACGATCTACCTAATAATTTAAATCTAGGAAAGATTATTGCGATTGATACTGAAACAATGGGTCTTGATTACAAAAGGGACCCTCTTTGCCTTGTTCAAATATCTTCTGGTAATGAAGAGGTTCATTTAATTCAAATTAATAGAAAAACATTTAAAGCCGATAATTTAAAAAAAATTCTAGAAGATAATGAAATTAAAAAAATTTTTCAGTTTGCAAGGTTTGATCTTGCAGTTTTAAACTATTATTTAAAAGCAGAGATTAATAATGTGTACTGCACAAAAATTGCATCAAAAATTGGTAGAACCTATACAGATAAACACGGTCTTAAAGATTTATGCAAAGAACTTTTAAATATTGACCTATCAAAACAAATGCAAAGTTCTGATTGGGGTGCTGAAACTTTAACCGAGCAACAAGTAAATTATGCAGCGTCAGACGTTTTATATTTACATAAAATAAAAGAAGAACTTGATAAAATTTTAACTAGAGAAAATAGAATGGAACTAGCTGAACACTGTTTTAAATTTCTAAAACATCGAGTGACATTAGATCTTGCTGGTTGGAATAATCAAGATATTTTTGCACATTAAATGATACAAAATCAAAAAATAAAATTTGCTAAAGAAGTAATTTTTCAAGAAATCAATGCTTTAAAAAAATTATCTAAATCTTACAATGCTAATTTTATTAAAGCCATTGATCTTATCCAGAAATGTAAAGGCAAAGTAATATGTGTTGGAATGGGAAAGTCCGGTCATATTATTAGAAAAATTTCTGCAACATTAAGTTCTGTAGGAGTCCCATCTATTTATCTTCATCCATCAGAAGCCGCTCATGGTGATCTTGGTGCTTGCAATCCAAAGCAGGATTGTTTTTTGATTATGTCTTATTCTGGAAATACTGATGAATTAAAAAGTATTTTAAATTATGCGCACAAATTTAAAATGCCAATAATTGGTGTAGCCTCAAGAGAAAATTCAACTTTAATCAATTCGAGCACAATTAAAATTGTTCTTCCTAAAGTAAAAGAGGCTGGTCTTGATATTGTGCCAACAAGCTCTACTTCTATGTTGCTTGCTTGGGGTGACAGCGTTGCAATCACACTAATGAAATTAAATAAATTTAGTAAAGAAAAGTTTGCTGTTTATCATCCATCGGGTGCATTAGGAAAACAACTTACGCGTGTTAAAGATATTATGATTAAAAAATCAGACGTGCCTTTTATCAATGAAAACGTATCTGTAAAAAATGCTGTTATCCAAATTACTAAAAAAACATACGGCTGTGTGCTTGTTGTAAATAAATCTAAAAAAGTTACAGGAATTATAACAGATGGAGATATTAGACGTTCAATTCATAAGAAGAATTTTTTAGAAAAAACTGCAAAAGAAGTAATGACAAAAAAGCCAAAAATGATTTCTGAAGACACGCTTGCAGGATCTGCTCTTGATATAATGAATAAGAAAAAAATTACCTCTCTTATTGTTAAGGGTAAAAACAATAATTACGGACTAATTCACATACATTCTCTTATTAGTTTTGGAGTTTAATGAAACTCAACGAGATCAGAAAAAAGCAGCTTAAAATTATAGGCGTTGGTCTTGCGGTAATTTTTATTGTTTATTTTGTTTATCCAACCATCAACACTTTTAGATTAAAGCTAACCTCAAAAAATATCAAACCAACAGAGGGAGCTGAGAGCAATGTGTTCGAAAATATTAGTTACATCGGCGTTGATGCAAGTGGCAAACAGTATAACGTCAGAGCAAAACTTGCGACCATTGATAAAGACAATCAAGATCTTATAAGCTTAAAAGAAGTAGATAGTGATTTTTTATTAAAAGATGGCAGTGTGATAAAAATTATAAGCAAAATAGGTTTGTTTAACAAAACCACAAATGATATTTTGTATGAACAGAATGTTAAAATAACTCAGAAAGATGGAGTTGTAACTGCAAGTAGGGCTGAGTACCTTGTAAAATCAAATAATATATTTGTAAGCGGTAATGTAATTGCAGATTTTGTTGAAACTGACTCAAAAACTAAAAAGCGACGCACTAGTCAAATTAAAGCAGATAAGGTAATAATTGATACCTTTAAAAAAACTGTTGAAGTTGTAATGGAAGAAAAAGGTAAACAAGTTACCGGAACGTTAAGCAATGAATGATAAAGATAAAAAATTTACAGTCATATCTAATAAAAAAGTAATTAAAAGATTCGCAGCTGTTGTAGATTCTAACGTCTCAACTTCCTCAGAAAAAATTAATGAATCAAAACAAGAAATTCAAGAAGAAAAGCCTCTTATTCTTTCTAAAAATAATATTGTAAAAGATACAAATGAAACTCTAGAAAACCAAACAACAATTAAAAAACCAACAGAAGAAAAAATTATTAAACCTGCTGTTGTTAAAAAAAGTAATAAAAAATTTAATGATAATGTTTTTAAACTTATCTCGGATGACTATTATTATAATAGAGAACCATCAACACTTGAGATTACTCATTTAACAAAAATAATCAAAAAAAGAGTCATACTTAAAGATGTAAGTGTGACAGTAAACCCCCAAGAAATTGTTGCCTTACTTGGTCCAAATGGCGCTGGTAAGACAACTATGTTTTCTATAGTGCTTGGAATTTTAAATCCAACTCAAGGCAAGGTTATTTTCAATAATAAAGTAATTAATGAGCTTCCAATTCATATGCGTGCAAAAGAGGGAATTAGCTACCTTCCCCAATCAAGATCAATCTTTAGAGGATTAACCGTTGAAGAAAATATTAGAGCCGTTGCAGAAGTTGCAATCAAAGACCAAGAAAAAGAAGATGAGTTAGTTGAGCATTTGTTAAATGAATTTAAAATTGCTCATCTTAGAACAGCTTCGGCACTAAGTCTTTCTGGTGGAGAAGCAAGAAGAGTTGAAATCGCAAGATGCTTAACCACGTCTCCTAAAGTGCTATTGTTAGATGAACCATTTGCAGCTTTAGATCCCATTGCAATTATTGAACTTAAAGAAATGCTTAGGCACCTAAAAGATAAAGGTATTAGCATTTTCATTACCGATCATAACGTTAAGGAAACTCTTGATATTGTAGACAGGGCTTACATTATTAATAGTGGAGAATTAATTGCTGAAGGATCTCCGCAAGAAATTGTAGAAAATAAAAAAGCAAGACAGCTTTATTTAGGATCTCAATTTAGAATTTAATTATCTATCAATAATTCTAGTTAGAACAAATCTTGCTAATTTTCCCATAAAGAATGCAGGAATTAACGCTATAAAAAAAGCTGGTATCCAAGCTCTAATCCAGATTAAAAAAAAATGATCTACAAAGCCTATATTCATTAATGAAATAATAAATGACATCATTAAACTCATGCCGAACGCCATAATGATAGTAAAAATGTATGGCTCAAATTTCTTATTTAATTTCATGATAATCAATAGTTAAAATTAATTTAATAAAGAATCTGTTATAATTGTCAAATTCATTATGAAAAGAAATCCTGTAGCAAAAGCTCTTCGCACACCAAAATTTAAAAAAAGAATTATTAAAGATAAAAAAAAATATAATAGAAAAAAAATTAAAAAACTTTTTAAATAAAATTTACTTACTACGTAGAGACTTTCTATACTCAGAAGGCATTTGAAAATTCATTGACCAAATGCCAAGTTTATTTTGTTTTGCGTATTTTTCATCTTCAATAAAATCATTGGAATATTGAACATATGCAACCGCATAACCTTCTCTGACCATAAATTTAGATAAACTTTCTTTACCAATAAAACATTCCGCAACTAATCTTTGGTAACGATCCTTGTCTTTTACAACGCATTCGGGAATTTTATCTGCAATTTTATTTTTAAGAACATTTTTTGCAATAACTCCACATTGAATTTTTATATTATCTTTTTCACAAATTTGTTTTGTTTCCTGAGTATCAATACCAAAAAAACGATACTTAAGTTTTCCTATATGAATAGTATCTCCATCAATTACTTGGATCTTTCTTTCATCTGCGTAGGAAATAATTGAAAAAAAAAAAGTAAAGATGAAAAAATAAATAATTTTTTTCATAAAAAATTATTTAAAAAATTGCTATTTTTTTTCGTTGAATATTTTGAATTTTATCAAGAACTTCAATATTTAATTGATCTAGTTGTTTGCTCTTAAGGTCTCTTAAATTTTGTACAACTTCTAAAAATCTTTCTGACTCGGATTTTGTAATAATATCTTTGGTTAAAGTTATAAATTTTTCAACATAATTTTTTCTCTCGAATGGACGTTTGCCCCAAGGATTAGCGTCTGCAATTCCTAATTCATCCTCAATCTTGGTGCCGTCTTTCATTTTAATAACAACTCTACCTCCGAAACATTTTTTCTTTGGATCTTTGTCGTGATATTTTTTAGTCCATTCTTTATCTTCAAAAGTTTGAATTTTTTTCCAAAGCTCTACTGTGCTTTCTTTTTTTGCTCTTTCTGGTTTATAAGAATCTTCATGATGCCACTTGCCATCTTCGAGAGCCACTGCAAAGATATACATGATAGAATGATCTAATGTTTCTCTACTCGCATTAGGATCCATTTTTTGAGGATCGTTTGCACCTGTGCCAATTACATAATGAGTGTGATGGGAAGTGTGAATTTCAATACTGCCTATTTTAGAAAAATCTTTAATCTTTTTTCGCATATCACGAGCTAAATCTATTAAAGCTTGGGCTTGATACTCTGCGGAGTGTTCTTTGGTATATGTTTCAAGAATTACTTTTTTTGACTCACCTTTTTCTGGCAAAGGAACAATATATTCAGCCTCAGGTCCTGATAAAATCCTAGCTATTACGCTATCTTCTCCTTCATAAATTGGGTTTGGAGCTCTTTCTCCTCTCATGCAACGATCAACTGCTTCAATTGCAAGTTTTCCGGCATGCGCTGGAGCAAATGCTTTCCAGCTAGAAATGTCTCCTTTTCGAGATTGTCTTGTTGAAATTGTTGTGTGCAAAGCTTGTTGCACAGCCTGATAAATAGTTTCGGTATCTAATTTTAATAGAGATCCTAATCCTGCTGCAACGCTAGGTCCTAAGTGAGCGATGTGATCAATTTTATGCTCATGAAGACAAATTCCTTTAACTAAATTAACTTGAATTTCATAACCAGTTAAAATTCCTTTAATTAAATCTAAACCGTTTGAATCTTTTTGTTGCGCTACAGCTAATATGGGAGGAATATTATCTCCAGGATGACTATAGTCGGCTGCTAAAAAAGTATCATGAAAATCTAATTCACGAACTGCTGTACCATTTGCCCACGCAGCCCATTCACAATCAAATTTTTTAGATGAATCAATTCCAAAAACTGTTGCTCCATTTACTCTTGGATGAGCTAATGCCATTTCTCTAGCAGTTGTAACTGGTTGTCTTGAAAAGGATGCAATAGCAACAGATGCATTATCAATAATTCTATTAATCACCATATCAGCTGCCTTTTCATCTATAGGTGAATTGTCGCTTGCAACTTTAGCAATTCTATAAGCAAGCTGATCTTCTTTTGGGAGATTTACTTTTGACGGGTAAACTTTAACTTTAAATTCTTTCAAGATAATTTCTTATAATATTCAAAATACAAAATAACAATATTTTTAATTAACTCTTTTTATAGTTAATATTTTATCTCCAACTTTTATATTATTTTGTTCAAACCAACCTTTATTAACTTCAAGGGCAAGTACTATAGGTTGTCCTGAACAATGCTCCGTTAAAGATAAAGGCTGCATATCTGCTATTTTTACTATCGTGTTTGTTTTATTAATAAAAGCTATCGATAAAGGGATTTGAGTATCTTTCATCCAAAAACATGGGCTAGAACCTTCTTCAAAAATAAATAACATTCCATTATCTTTTCCTAAAGTTAGACGATTCATTAAACCCTCACTTTGCTCTTCATCTGTTTCTGCTATTTCGGCAATTAATTTTTTTGATCCAATCTCAATTTGAACTTTCGAAAGTTGAGCAAAGGAACTATTGGTTAATAAAAAAGTAAGAATTAAAATTTTAATAATTTGTTTCATTATCTTTTTTGACTATTTCCTTTTGATAAAGACACTGGATATTTTATAATATTTTTTTTTAATTTTGCATAAAAACTTTTCTCTATATCAATGTTCATTTTTTGAGAAATTCTTAATAAATAAAAAAATATATCAGCAATCTCATCTGCTACTTTTTGTTTATCTACTTTTTTTAAATCGCTTTCTTTTAGCCACTGAAAGATCTCTACAAGCTCTGAAACTTCTACTGATAAAGCCATAGATAGATTTTTTGGGGAGTGAAATTGATCCCAGTCTCTTTCTTTAACGAAGTTTTTAATTTTTTGATTAATTTTCTTTAAATCCATAACAAAATAGTTATTTAATTTAATTACATGTTTAAATTACATAAAAAATTACTCAAAACTACTCATTCTGTAGCTGATCTAAACTTATGCACTGCGCGATTAATGGATAATGCCAAATTTCCTTGGCTCATTCTCATTCCGAAAAGAAAAAATATTAGGCAGATATTAGACTTAAATAAAAAAGACCAAATAAAACTTATGGAAGAAATTGATTATTGCAGCAGGGTTATGAAAAAAACTTTTAAGGCCTTTAATTTAAATGTAGAAAAAATTGGAAATATTATACCGCAATTACATATTCATATTATCGCAAGAAATAAAAAAGATAGTTCATGGCCTCTTTCAGTTTGGGTCGTAAAAGGAAAGCCTTACAAAAAAACTCACTTAACTGAGACCATAAAAAAAATACAAAAACTTATTTAATATGCTGAGCTATAGGCACGGATATCACGCTGGAAATGCAGCTGATGTGTTAAAACATTTTATTCTTCTTTATGTTTTAGATTATGTAAAAAAAAAAGATAAAACTTTTATCTTTATTGACTCCCATGCGGGTGCAGGAAAATATTCTATCTCTGATCCTTACATGCAAAAAAATAAAGAATATCTAGAAGGTATTCAAAAAATATTAAAAATAAATAATAATGATATTTTTTTAAAAAATTATTTAGATTTAATAAAATCAATAAACTCTAATTCTGATTTAAAAACATATCCTGGTTCATGCTATCTTGCTGCTAAAAGTTTAAGAATAGATGATAAGCTTCACTTTCTTGAATTGCATCCTACAGAATTTTTAAATCTTAAAAAAAATTTTGAGAATGACACGAGAATAATTATTGAAAACGAAGATAGCTACAAAAGACTTAAGAAATTATTACCACCTAGAGAAAAACGCGCAGTAATACTAATAGACCCATCTTATGAGCTTAAAGATGAATATGAAAAAGTATTAAATATGTTATCGGATTGTTATAAAAAATTTCCTCTTGGAGTTTATATTGTCTGGTATCCTGTATTAAATAATAAAAAATCTGAATCATTTGTTCTTAATATTTTAAAAGAAAATTATAAAAATCTATCGCATATAGAAATCATTACGGATAATTCTAATGATGGGATGCAAGGAAGTGGTTTGTTTATAATTAATTGTCCATGGTCTATAGAAAAAGATATTAAAAAAAGTTTAGAGACTATTTTTAATTGTTTAAAAAAATCTAACGATCTTTCTAAGTTACTATTTAAAAATAATATTAATTAAACAAATAAACTTGCTATTCCAAGAAATGCAAAAAAACCAACAACATCTGTAACTGTTGTTACAAAAACAGTTGCTGAAACCGCGGGGTCTATCTTCATTTTGTTTAATGTTACTGGGATGGCAATTCCAGCAAGACCGGCTACTGTTAAATTTACAATCATGGCAGCCCCAATAAGAATGGCTATTTTTAAATCATGAAACCAGAAATAAACAAAAACTCCTGTAATTGCTGCAAATACTAGTCCATTTAATAAACCAGTTACAACCTCTCTATTTATAATTTTCATTACATTTTTTGCATTCAATTGTTGTGAAGCTATTAATTGAATTGTTACGGTTAGTGTTTGTGTTGCAGCATTTCCTCCCATTGATGCAACAATTGGCATTAGAACGGCAAGGGCAATAACTTTTTGAATTGTATTTTCAAATATTCCAATAACATAAGAAGCTAAAACTGCGGTTAACAAGTTAATAAGTAACCACAAAAATCTATTTTTAGTTGTCTCTATAGGATTATCACTGATATCTTCTGCGGCTCCGATCCCTCCTAATCTCAAAGCATCTTCAACTGCTTCTTCTTTAACAATCGTTACAACATCATCCCCTGTTATAACTCCGATTAATTTTTGTTCTTGATCAACAACTCCGGCTGAAACTAAATTATATTGAGTAAAAATATTACCAACTCTTTCTTTATCAAGATCGGCTGGAATAAAAGTTTTATTTTCTGCTACTAAATTTTTAACTTTTATATTTGGATCTGATCTTAAAATATTTGAAATAGATGCATTACCGATTGGCTTGCCCTCTTTATCTACAACAAAAATTTCTAAAAACTGCTCAGGTAAATCAGTTGAGTCTCTTAAAAAATCCATGGTTTGACCAACAGTCCAATCTAAATCAATAGTTACAAATTCTCTCTGCATAATTCTTGCAGCTGAGTCTTTTGGATATTTTAATCCTAATCTAAAAAAATTTT